>JAEEGL010341613.1_pt1 | contig 67314 bp, 43 predicted proteins | sample 9134231 | NCBI WGS metagenome assembly JAEEGL01 (sample SAMN16246548, study PRJNA631951) | gut metagenome | biome: gut microbiome; feature: rumen; material: fiber-attached | host: Bos | place: Iran: Karaj | collected 2018-10 | reverse complement strand
TGGACGCTGCTCGGTGACGCAAGGCACACACAAAAAGCCTGTGCTTATCTTTCATTATTTTATACAGGGGCTTAGCTCAGTTGGTTAGAGCGCCACACTGATAATGTGGAGGTCGGCAGTTCAACTCTGCCAGTCCCTACTGGAAAGCCGGATACCAGACCGGCTTTTTTCATTCCCGGGGGTATAGCTCAGCTGGTAGAGCACATGCTTTGCAAGCATGGGGTCGCCGGTTCGAATCCGACTATCTCCACAAAAAGGGGCAGCACCAATGATGGCGCTGCCCCTTTTTGCGGAGATGCCCGGCAGCGCCGCTGCCGGGCGCTAAACCATTCATTGAGGGGCGGACCCCTCAAACTCCCCTGGGTCGGCCTTCGGCCTCCGACTGTTCAATAATTTGGGTTTTCCTCTCGCCGGGTTGTTTTTGTCAACTGGCTGATTGTCAATGATATATACAACAGTCTCTCCTCTAAATGCAGAGAGGTTAAGTCATAAAATGTTGTCTGTCAATTAGTTGGTCGAAACGGCGTAATGTTAGTCGCAGTTTTTTCGCAGTTTCAGCCTTTTATAACCCTTATTTAACTCCATTTAAAGGGAACCACAAGCTCTCTTCAACTCTTCAAGAAGCCCTGCAAATCTGCTTTTATATGCTGGTATAGAGTATGCCCTACTCCGGATTTTACAGGATCTCGGTTTCTAATAGGTTGGGCTTTACTGAATAAATCCCTATCTTTGACAACCACGGAATAGTAGAACAAACATAGTCAGATATGAAACACGAAATATCGCGATGCCTTCTCGCTCTATTATGGATTTCTATTACCAGCCTTCTCCTCTCATCCTGTGGTGTTTTTAATCTCCTCACAGGAACAATAAACGATGATCATCCGTATCTAACTGTCAAGGTATTTCAGACGCTCGGAGAGTATGAAGGTCTTGCTCATACGGATAACGGGGATCTTTTGCTTGTCGTTGATAGGAGTGAGACGATGTATGACGGGAAGACAATCCGTGGAACCTTTGAAAAGAACGGAACCTACTCCTATACCTCCGTCGTTAATGATCGTGAGTTCCAAAGGACTGTTCCTGTATTTGAAAAGGTCATGAGTAGTTATCCAGCAAGGTAGAACCATTTAATATGTCCAATAATAGCAATCTTGGAGCTGCAAATGGAGAATCCGCATTAAACTGACCCCTCAATCCGCACCTAATTGGCCCCCGTTATCTTTTTCTTTCATCGGAATCTGAAATGCAGGCTGTAGGGATGAAAAACCGCTCCAGCCTGCATTCTATATAGGTTTCTATTCTTAAGTCCAGGGGGTCATTTTCAAGCGGACGAGGGGGTCACGATGAGAGCGGACATAGGGGGTCACTTTGCAACGGAGTTTCCAATTATATCGCTCACCTCTTCGGTGGGCGTTTTCTTTCTTGTTTGGATTAGTTCTCTGAGAAAGGTATCTTTGCTAAGACCAACAACTAATGCAATGAAAAAGCTCATTCTTGTCCTCATACTAGCAATATCATCCATTGTTGCATCAGCACAGTGGTACACTAAAACCAACACTATTGCGACTGCAACAGCGGAACTAGAAGGACGCGGAACAGAAGGCACTCTTCCTCGTCCAAGCTATAGTGTTTCTTCTGACTGTAGAGTTGTCGTGACAATCTGGGTTGACAACTATGGAAAGGTTGTCAAAGCCCAAGCTGGCTCATTTGGAACTAATACCACGGATAGAGGTCTTTGGGCTGCAGCCAGGAATGCCGCGTTGAACACCCGTTTCAAGCAGAAGATGGATGCACCACCCATGCAAGAGGGAACCATCAAGTATACCTTCTGGGCTGGAAATAGCGAGGTTTCAACTCCGGTAAACAAAGGGGCAATCAAGTTCCTAGGTATTCCCATAGATGGTTCTGAATCGCAGTTTGCAGCCAGGCTTCTGGATAAGGGATTTACATACAGTCGTGTTTACGAATGCTATAAAGGCCAGTTTAATGGGCAGTTTGTTGACGTTTATCTTCATACTAACCATGGCGTTATGGATCGGGTGTATGTGGCCTTCCCGTATAAGTCTGAAGGGGATGTCAAGGTAGAATTCAACAACCTTATTGATCAATTTGAAAAGTCAGGAAAATACTTAGCCTCGGGCACAAACGAAGCCATTACAGATAAGGAAGATATTTCCTACGAAATAAGCGTCAATAGCAAGCGGTATCAGGCAAGTTTCCATTATCATGATCCAGATAGAGATCCGGTTTCCTTTGCTAACTCTTTTATGGATAGCTTTTCTGGATTTCTAACTCCAGAACAGTTAGCTATGGCCAAAGATTATTTCTCAAAGATACTCGAAGCCCCAGAAGAAGAAAGGGAAGCAATTATGGATCAATATGCGAAGGATCTGGAAAAAATGGGTATCGCCCAGGACAAGAGTGCTGAAGCGGATCCGGAACAACTTGCACATTTTCTTGAAGCATTTATGAACGGGATCAGTTCAACTGCAGATGGCACAGTCTGGTTCATGATTCACGAACGCAATGGCAAGTATCAGATTGGGCTCTATTACGATAACCTCCATAATCGTCCTCACGGAGAAGACCTTTAATTCAACAACGCTCACCTTTCTGGTGGGCGTTCTTCATCATGTTAAACTTGGTAGATGATTGGGAATGTAGAAAGTTTGACTTATCGCTTTTGTTGTCCAATTTAGATAATAAGACTCCCCTCTGATGAAAAGAATCTTTGTTGAGTATACAAAGTTTAATGAAATTGTGAAAACAGACATCAACTGATAACGTAGGAGAATAACAAACAACAAATCACTATATTTGCATCTACCGCAATCTTTAGTAATGATATACAAAGACAGACAAGTCAGGCGCCTGGAGTATTTTCAGCCTCGTGCTGAAGAATACATTTTTGTCCCAGAAAATGTGGTATGTGAAAGTCCTCTTCCTGGCGGGAATGAGGGTGTCGGATATGAGACTTGGCAGTAATCCTTCTTGAATATGAAAACTCGTTATATCATCTTAGCCGTTATTGCACTGGCTATTTCCGCATGTGTTAAGAACACCGAACCCTCAGAGCCGGAGGGATTGCAGATGACGCTTACCGCGTATCAGGAAGGATCTGAAATGACTCGAACCGCTGTTCAAGATGGTGGACCACAGGTTTATTGGGAACCTTCTGATGAGATCAAGGTTTTCTTCAAAGGATCCAGCGGTCGTTTCATTTCTCAGAATTCCGAGAATGTAGCCGTAACTGATTTCTCCGGGACAATCAACCTCCTTGTAGGAGCAAATGAGGGCGCGAGCTCCAGCAATCTCATCTGGGGCCTGTATCCATATCGTTCTGATGCCACTTTCGATGGTGAGTCAGTCACGACCACTCTCCCTTCTAACCAAACTGGTAGAGCCGGTAGCTTTGCGAAAAACACCCATATTACGATGGCCCAGTCTGGCGGTCTTGATCTGGCTTTCTACAATGTATGTGGCGGTTTGCGATTCTCTCTCACGCAGGAAGGAATTAAGAGAATAACATTTGAGGGTAACAACGGAGAATCTATTGCCGGTAAAATTAAGGTTGCTTTTGCAGATGGCATTCCCGCCGTGCAAGAAGTCTCCGAAGGTGAGAAAAAGATTGCCCTTTCTGCTCCCAATGGTGGATCTTTCCAAACGGGTCAGTGGTACTATATTGAAGCTATTCCTGGAACGCTTTCCGGTGGTTACAGGATGGTATTTTACAAAGAGTCTGTATCGGCTAAAGTCGTTTCATCCAGTGCAGTCACCATCAAACGTGGTATATTTGGTTCTTTGGCAGATATAGATGAGGGGGTTAGTTTTAAAGAATCTGGCAGTGAGGAAGATCCTAATCCGAATGACTATATTCTTTTCGCTGACCCTATCGCTAAATATGCTTGCGTTGAGAAATTCGACACAAACAAGGATGGGGAGGTCTCTTATGCAGAGGCTGCATCTGCAACAAGTCTGGATCAACTTTTCAAAGACTGGGATACTGTTACGAGTTTTGATGAGATCAGATTCTTTACAGGTGTTACTTCGACAGAGGGAGTATTTGAGTATTATAATAACATTGAGAGGATTACTTTACCGGAAAACATTACTAAAGTTGGCCATTTTCAAGGATGCCGGGCTTTGAAGAGCATTGTGTTTTCCGATAATATAACATCACTTCCGCAAGAGTGTTTCCTTAATTGTTTTACTGTAGAACATATTGTTTTACCAGCTGATTTAAGAACTATACCAAGTCGGTTTATTCCAAATATTTTATCGCTCACATCCGTTATTGTCCCCAATAACTTACAAACGATAGAGAATGATGCTTTTTCAGGGTGCTCCAACCTTTCGACTTTTGTTTTTCCTGATGGGCTTAAAACAATTGGTGATAAGGCTTTCAGAAGATGCTCCTCACTGAAAGGCTTAGTGTTCCCAAGTTCTCTTCGGAGTATAGGCCAGTATGCATTTCAAGAGTGTTCATCTCTAACGGAGGTAAATATCCCTTCATATGCTTCCGTCGGATTATATGCTTTCAGTGAGTGTACCGCTCTGCAAAAGCTCTCCGTTGGTAATTATGCAATTCTAGATGCTGTATCGTTTAGATCATGTACCTCATTAAAGGACCTGACTCTTTCTCCCAATGTTACATTACGTTCTCAAGTTTTCATGTCCTGTAATAGTCTCGTTGACTTAGTTTTACCTGAGGGAATTACAATCGGTCAAGGTGCTTTTGATGCTTGTTCTGGTATTGAGAGGATTATATTTCCTGATAATATGCCGACAATCCCCTTTGCTTTCCAGGGTTGTACTTCACTGTATAGCATACGATGGCCGGCTAACGTCACAAAGATAGCTGCAAGTGCTTTTCGCTATGCCAAGTTTATTAATCCACATGATGAACAAACGACATTTAATTCTACTATTATTCTTCCTGACACTATTACAGAAATAGGTATCTATGCACTTGATGGTGTATGGAACGTTGTTGCTCCTTCATTGAATCCCATTTCTGTTCAATGGCTTTCGTTCCGAAATACTGCAAATCTATATGTACCCGCCAATATGCTCGAGATGTATAAGCTTAGAAGTGGATGGAACTCGTATTCAAAAACGATTAAGGCAGTCGAGAATTATTCAGCCAAAGCTGAGTATCATCAACCTGAGATTATTGACCTCGGGCTTCCATCCGGCACAAAATGGGCATCTTTCAATCTCGGAGCAACCCAGCCAAACGAGTCAGGCTACTATTATGCCTGGGGCGAAATAAATCCTAATAAGATAGAATATACCTGGGAAAATTATCGTTGGTGCAATGGAACTTCCACGACTCTTACAAAATACAATTTTGATCCGGAAAATGGCTATGTAGACGAGTTGAATCTTTTGGAGAAAGGAGATGACGCTGCATATATTAATCTTGGAGCCAATTGGTATATCCCTAATAAAAAAGATTGGGAAGAACTTTGCGATTCTAATTATTGCTCATGGGAATGGATTGATAATGAAAATTCACAAGGGTATTTGGTCACTAGCAAGATTGATGGCTATAGCGATAAAAGCATTTTCCTACCTGTCTGTGGTAATTTCAATGGGGACTCTGTGTATATGGGTAGTACTATTGGTGGGAGTGGGATGTATTGGTCTTCTGAGTCTATTTCGATATTGTCATTTGACAGTTCCTCTATTCAATTCAGAAGTGGGAATCGTTGTTCCGGTTATATAATCCGACCCGTTTACAGATAGATGCTGATTAATGTAATTTGGAGGAGTGTTTCGATTGAGGCACTCCTCCTATTTCTTTAGGTATTGTCATTGAACAACTTATAGAGAGGATACCTACAGAATCCAGATGCAGCAACAAATCCCGTCTGCATTCCTAGCTGATTCTCCTCGATCCACTTCCCGATCCCGGGATAGTTGTTCTCATCCAGAAACGCTGTGCCGTTCGCATCCGTGTATCGACTAGCGCTCAAACTCCTCTGGTCGGCCTTCGGCATCTGACGGACTTTTGGTATTGGAATAGTTCTGAGAGGAAGGTATCTTTGCAATCATTCATGGGTAAGACTTTTCATTCGAAATACGAGTTCAAGAAGTTGATTAAGGATTTAGGTGTCAGCGCTGCTAAAGCTAAGACGTCCAGACATCCGGGAGGTACGCGTGCCAAAGGTCTGAGAAAGCAATCTCTGGATAGAATCATTATCGCTGCCGTTTCCTTGATCCTGGCAGTTGCTTGCTCGCACAAGGCTGACATTCGGGACGTCTGGCCGGTCACCATCGATGGCGGGGCTTGGTCGTCTGCCAGCCATGTTCAGGGTATTGCCGTGGACAAGAAGAATGGCTTCGTGTACTGGTCTTATGCCACGATGCTGGTGAAGACGACGCTTCAGGGCGAGGTCCTGGGCACGGTGACCGGCATCCTGGGCCATCTTGGTTGCCTGGCATTCAATGAAGAAGACGGCAAAGTATATGCCTCCCTGGAGTATTCCGATGACGATATCCATGCGGGTATCATGCGGATTATGAAGTCCGACCGGAAATTCGACGTCGCGTTTTTCGTCGCCATCATTGACGGGAACAAGATCGACAGAGTCGGGATGGACGTGACCGAATCGGGGGTGATGGAGGCCATCTTGCTCCCCAAGGTCGTGGATGATTATATGGCCGTAGAGGACGGAGTCCGCCACCGGTATGGCTGCAGCGGTATCGACGGAGTGACTTTCGGCCCTGCTTTCGGTAAGACCGGCGGCGAGAAGTTTTTGACAGTGGCTTACGGTATCTACAGGGATACTACCCGAACGGACAATGATGACCAGATCCTGCACCAGTACTCGATGGATAGTGTGCGGAAATACAAGGAAGTTTTTTCTCAAGATCATATGCCTCAGGAGGGCCCTATTCCTGACCGGGAGTATTTCATCCGTACCGGAAACACCCACCACGGAGTCCAGAATCTGTGCTGGGATCCTTCTTCAGGCAACTGGCTGATGTTCGTCTATCGCGGCCGGAAATCGCAGTTCCCCAACGGAACCCTCTATATCGCTGATGGCCATAAAGACCCCGTCCCCATCGATGGCCTTGAAGGCGCTTTCCGCGTTCCCCTGTGGGAAGAAGGGGAGTATCACGAAGCCAGCGGCATCCATTACTGGGACAGCCGGCTGGGAGATACCGGGACCGCCGCGTTGGGGGACGGTTATTTCTATATGGCGGAAGGCGGAAAGAAGGACGAACAGAGGACGGCTACGATCCATTTAATGCATTGGACCGGAGAATCGCCTGATCCGTTTGAGATGACCCCGCCTATTCCGAAGTAGGCATCAGCGTCGTCCCCCAGGCACCGGGTTTGGAACCCATGATGAAAACGAGCTCACCGCCTTGGACCAGGTCCTTGTGGCGGAGGCCGGTGTAGGGGTAATCTTTTCCGTTGAGGCGGACGGCGCGGACGTAGCGGTTCCGGTCGGAGAAGCCCTGGGTCCGGATATGGAAATCACCGCCGTCCAGATGCAGGACCAGGCCGGGTACAAGGGGAGCGTGCAGGATGTAGAGGTCCTGCCCGGCAACCGGATAGAGGCCCATCAGATGGAAGTCCAGCCAGCAGGAGGTCGCGCCGGAGTCGTCGTTGCCCGGGAGACCATCGGCGCGGTCGTTAAAGTGCTCTTCGATCGTGTTCCGGATGACCTGGGCGGTCAAGTCCGGGCGCCCTAGCCAGTGATACAGGCAAGGCGAAAAAAAGGAGGGCTCGTTCTGTACCTCGAAATAGGGTCGCTGGAAGAAGGTGTCCAGGCGCTGGCGGAACGCTTCCGGACCCCCGCAGGCCTCGATCAGGCCCGGGACGTCGTGCGGGATGCAGAGGGAATAGATCCAGCTGTTGCCTTCATAGAAGAAGCAGTCCCAGTTGGAGGAGTATTTCCATCCTTCGTAGGTCAAGGGATTGAAATCAAACACTTGATGATCCGGGAACAGGCCAGCTACGCGGTCGGGCCAACTGCCGTCCCGGTTGCGTGGCATAATAAAGCCCCGGGCGCCGTCGTGGACACAATCCGCCCGCCACTGGTTTTTCCATCGAGACGACTGGCGGAGGAACCGCTCAGCCAGATCTTCGCGCCCCAGGCCCTTGGCCAACTGGTAAATGGCATGGTCGCAGCGGCTGTACTCCACGATGCGGTTGCCGGCCCGGGGAATGCCGTAGGGCAGGAACCCCAGGGTATTGTATTCCACCAAGCCTCCGCGGCCCTCCGCTTCCTGGTTCCCGCCGGGAGGTACATCCGCATCCTGCAGTACGGCCTCCAATGCCAGATCCCAGTCGATGCCGGGCAGGCCTTTCAGCCAGGCGTCGGCGATGACGATGTCCGCATTGGAACCGCCTTGGGTCCGGCCGTTGCTATGGCCGCTCCGCGCATCGGGCAGGTATTTATCGTGTCGGTAAATACTGAGCAGGGATCGGACAAAGCCGGCACCCCGGTCCGGCAGCAGGAGCATCATCATCGGGACCGTGGTCCGGAAGGTGTCCCACAAGGCATAGAAATCATCGTAATAAGGCTCTCCGTCGTTCCAGAGCGGATTCTCTCCTGTCTTGTCCACCGGGAGAAGGAAGGCGTGATAGAGTCCCGTGTAGAACATCCGCTTGAGGCTGTCGGGGGTTTCTGGAGCGAGCTCGACCTTGCCCAGGATGTCCCGCCAACTGTCCTCCAGCTCGGCACGGGTCTTTTCCAAGCTCCAATGTGGGATCTCGGAAAGGGCATTCTCCCGGGCTTTCAGGCATCCCAGACAGGAGATGCCGACCTTGACCCGGACTTCCCGGGCTTCCGAAGCGAATTGCAGCAGGGCCCCGGTGGCTTCTCCGCTGTCCCCTTGCCATCGGGCTTCGGAGAGTGCCTCTCCTTTCCAGGTCCGGGTCCGGATGAAGGGCTGGTCGCTTGCCAGATAAAAATAGACAGTATAGGCGCGCCCGTCGTTCCAGCCTCCCCGGATGCGGGTGTAGCCCGTCACTTCATGGTCCGAAAGGATTTCGATCTCGGAGCCGACAAATTCCTGTTTTTCGCAAGAAGGGGCGTTCGGATTGTTCAGGGTGAGAAAAAAGCCGCAATCCACTGCCAGCCCGTGCAGGCCGGACGCCGGGTATTTGAAATCATAAAACGAAGTCCGCCGGGAAACGGTGAGATCCGTAGAGATGCCGCTCTCTTCATAGATGCTGTTGTACCACCCTGGCTCGATACACTCGGAGCGGCGGTGCTGGGGGTGCCGGATCTTCTCCATCGAGTCGGAAAAGGGCTGAAGGAGAAGGTTTCCGTATTTCGGGCCGCCTCCGGTGCCGCTGAGATGGACCTGGGCGAAGCCTTCAACCGGTGCCGGCATCGGTAACCAGCCGCTGGCATGGTGGTTCGAACAGTCCGGAGAGGGCTTGGCCATGCCGAATGGGGTCGAAGGGCCGATGACGACATTTCCTTTTCCCACGCTCCCGATGGTGGGATCAACATATCGAAGTACATCTTCCTGAGCCTTGGCTCCGGCACTTAGGGGAGAGAGGAGCAGGCTGGCCAAAATCAATGCACGTAATAACATGGGCGGTATAAATCCTGATGGTCCAATACAAAAGTAACGATTTTTTTATTTAGCCGGAATAGCGTAAATTTGTCACTCTGACTTAGCAATAAAGAAAGCACACAGATATGGCATCATTCAACATTTCCGGCATCCAGCAGGTAGGCGTGGGAACGGTCGATTTCAGGAAATCCTGGAACTGGTTTATCGAACATTTCGGATTTGACATCCGGGTTTTGGAGGACGACACCGTTGCCGAGCGGATGCTGCCTTATACGGGCGGCCAGGCGCAGAAGCGGCATGCCTGTATCGCGCTGAACCTTCAGGGGGGCGGCGGCCTCGAGATCTGGCAGTATTCCGAGCGCCAGCCGCAGCCATGCCCCTTCGAGATTGCCATCGGCGATCTGGGGACGTTTGCGGCCAAGATCAAATGCTTGGATGTCAAGGCCTTCCATAAGCAGTTGTCCGCCAAATGGCCCAAGGTCGGTCCGATGGCTGCCCTTCCGGACGGGACGCCTTGCTTTTACGTCCAGGACCTCTACGACAACTGCTTCCAGCTCGTTGAACGGAAAGATGCTTTCATCCCGCAGGGAGGAAGCCTGACAGGCGGTGTGATCGGCGCCCTGGTCGGCGTGACTGACATGGATAAATCCATCGCTTTCTACAAAGAAATACTGGGCTATGACAAGGTCATATATGACCGGACCGGCACCTTCGATGACTGGGCCCTGCTGGGGGGTACTGCCGAGCGCTATCGCCGAGTCCTGCTGAGCCCCTCCAAGCCGCGCACCGGTGCCTATGCGGCCCTGTTTGCCGGAGATACGATCGAGTTGGTCCAAGCCCTCGAGCGAGAGCCTCGCAAGATCTACGAAGGGCGTTTCTGGGGCGATCCGGGCTTCATCCAGATCTGCTATGACGTCACGGGCATGCGCGCTCTGGAGCAGTTCTGCAACGAAAAAGGCCATCCTTTCACCGTGGACAGTTGTCCCGGCGACGTAAGCTTCGACATGGGAGATGCCTCCGGCCATTTCACTTACATCGAAGATCCTGATGGCAACCTGATCGAGCTGGTGGAGACCCACAAGGTGCCGATCGTCAAGAAGTTGGGCTGGTTCATCGATATGAAGAAGCGGGATCCGCACAAGCCCCTGCCGAAGTTCCTCTTCCGGGCCATCGGCCTCGTATCCCGTCAGAAAGTTACGGAATGAGTACTGTTTGGATCACCGGTGCCTCCTCCGGGATCGGAGAGGCTTGCGCCTATCGCTATGCTGCGATGGGGGAGCGGCTTATCTTGACCTCTTCCTCCCGGGAACGGCTGGAACCGGTAGCCGAAAAGTGTCGTCGCCAGGGGGCCGCCGAGGTCTGTGTCCTTCCGTATGATTTCGGAGATCTGACCGGGATCGATGCCTTGGTAGAGGCGGCCTGGAAGGCCTTCCAGGGGGTTGATATCGTTTATCTCAATGCCGGGATCAGCCAGCGTACCACCGTGGAGGATACCTCCATGGAGATGATACGCAAGATCATGGAGATCAACTATTTCGCCCCTGTATCCATCGCCAAGGGGCTCCTGCCCCGGATGCTTGCGGCCGGAGGTGGGCATATCGCAGTCACGACTTCCATCGCCGGGCGCTTCGGCTTCCCGTTGCGCTGCGGATACAGTTCCAGCAAGTTCGCCCTTTACGGCTTTTTTGAGACCTTGCAGGCGGAATACGCAGAGCGTGGAATCCAGGTGACGATCGTCTGTCCCGGTCGGGTGCGGACCAATATCTCCTTCTATGCTCTGGACAAGGGCGGCGAACGCCATGGCAAACTGGATCCCGGTCAGGCTGGGGGACTCGACGCCGACAGTGCGGCACGCAAGATCGTCCGTGCCATTGCCAAAGGCAAACGCGAGGTACTGGTCGGGCGCGGGGAACTGGTGATGGTCTGGATCAAGCGCTTCTTCCCGGGTCTGTGCGCCCGGCTGGCCTGTAAGATCAAGCCGGTCTAGCGCCCGCTTCTTCTGACAGTTACAATAGGTTTTCCTGTGAGCGGGATGGAAGTCTCGCAGACATCGTCATCGACCAGGACGGGCGGCACATGCGTCTCTTCGTATTGTCTTTCGCTGGTCGGATCCAGGCTCATCGCCGTTGCGGAATGCAAGCGTCCGGCAGCCTCATCCCGTCCGGCTTGGTCAGCAGCCACGAAGGTTTCGTAATCATACTTCCAGCCATTCCCTACCGACCAGGTCATGATGCTCTTGTAGATCTGTTCCCGGCTGGGAGCATTAAACGGGCAGTTGTTGTGGCGCATCATGCTGTTGGAGGAAGGCCGGTAGATCCCTTTTGCATAGGTCTTGCCACCCTCGAAGACGCCCAAGCCCTCTCCGGCATAGCGGCTGTCCGCGAGGAAGCGTGCCCAACGGACGGTGGAAGGGTCACTGCGCCAATCGACGTTGGCGCCCCAGCCGTAGGAGTTCCATTCACGATCCAGCCCGCTCTGGTCAGTGAAGGTCTCGGAGTTCTCACTGTATTCATCGGCCAGCCCGGCGAAAGCGTGCCCGCACAGTTCATGTACGAGTACATTCCCGTTGGGATCATACAGGATGCAGCAAGCCTTGCCGGAGGAGTAGCGCAGGCAATAGCTGCGGCCCACCCGGGTGGTCGAATTGCACAGGACGGCCATCTTGAGCGGCTGACCGGTCGGATTGGGGACTTTGTTGCCGTATGTATCGCAGACGGAAGAACGGAAACTGATGGAGCCGTCTGAGTCATAGGTGAAGCGTCGGTTGGAGGATGCGGAGTTGTACTGCGCATTGGCGGAAACCACTTTGACCATATAGACATTGAAGCGGGCCCGCTCCGAACGATAGGGTTCGTAGGAGAAGAGAGACTCCATCGCCGAGCGCATCCGTTGCTCATATTTCCCGCCGGCAGCCATATCCTTATCTACAAAACCGTCTCCCATGAGGATGAAATTCACACCCCGTCCTACCGTCGCCTGCTGGAGAAGGGTTACTTCTCCGTCTTTGGAGTAATCCGTGGAGGTATAATATAGGGAGGAACCGTCATCGGAGCGCATCCGGTTAATGTAGTCTTTCCAATAGGTAGCTTCACAATAGATCGCAGAGGTGGCGCCGGGGACGTAGATCGGGCAATTGTTGGTATTGGAAAACATGCCGTCGCCTCCGGTCGGAGGCAAGGAGGGCAGGACCCGGATGGAGAGCAGGCCGGAACAGCCCCGGAAAGCGCCGGCTCCGATCGCGGAAACTCCGGCGGGGATCGTGATCTCCGTCAGGCTGGAGCAATTCTCGAAGGCAGTGGCTCCGATCATCATGAGCCCTCCGGGGAGCTGCATGCTTGCCAGCTGGCTGCAGCCGTAAAAAGCGCCGGACTCGAGCGTATCTAGAGCCTCGGGAAGTCGGATCCCATCCAGGCTGGCGCAGCCGTAAAAGGCGCTGGATCCGATGTGGGTCACGCTTGCGGGGATCTCCAGGGTCTGGAGCTGCTTGCATCCGTAGAAAAGGCTGGCGCTCAGTTCCGTCAAGGTCTGCGGCAGGGAGACTTCCGTCAGTTCCGTACAGTTGCGGAAGGCGCAGGTGCCGAGGGTCTGCACGTTCGTAGGAAGGGTAAGAGAAGGGAAGCGGCAACCATAGAATGCCCAGTCTCCGACGGACTCCAGTTTGTCGGGCAAGGTAAGCTGCGTCATGGAAACACAGCCATAGAAAGCGTACCGGTCGATCTGGGTGACTCGCTCGGGGATCTCGACATTGCCAAGTTTGGCGCAGCCATAGAAAGCATGGGCGCCGATTTTGGTCAGCGATTCCGGCAGCTGGATGGACTCCAGCGAAGTCCAGCCGCGGCAGAACATCATCGGGACTTCCGTCACGCTGGTAAAGAAGCGGAACTCGTCAAAAGAAGTGTAGTCGGACTGTCCCTTGAAGACATCTGCCAGGGAAGTGACTTCATCCGCTTCGTTGTAAGAGATCTCGCCGTCGCCATTGGTGTCGAAAGCCGCGACCAGCCGGGCTTTGATCTTTTCGTCGGCAAAGACAATGGGATCGTCCGGATCTCCGACGCCGGGGATCTGGAATTCCAGACCTTCATCCACGTTTTTCAGTGTGCCGAAAATGGTTCGTTTGAGAGTGACGGGGGTCTCCCGGGTCCACTCGGCCGTGCGGGAACCTCGGCGGAATGTCAGCCGGAATCCCTTTTGCAGCGTGCCGGGCAGCGCGACGAGGTAGTACCATTCGCCAGGCTGGAAACTGCCGCCATCCGGTGCTTTCAGCGTGATTTGGGCTTTTGCTTCAGAGACTTCCTTCACAACCGGCACGCCTCCTTCAAAGGTGAGGCGAACCCTTCCGGCCAGCGCTTCTCCGCCCAGGCTCTCGAGGGTCACTTGCCGGATGCCTTCTTGTGTCAGGGAGAAACGAATCCCTCCGCAGATACCGTAAAAGCCCATGACCAGGCTTTCCGACCGTCCCAGCGTAGGATAGCTGTCTCGGGCGAAAGAGCCGGCCTGACCTGTTTGCTCAGCCGGGAGGGTGGTGGTGACGGAGTTATCGTCCGCCGTAGCGTCTTCCCGATAGGGATAAAGCCCCCAGAGGGGGGAACCGGCGGAAAAGCCTTCGTTGAACCCGATCAGGATGGGAAGGGTCCCGGTGAACTGAGCGACGCCGCTTGGCTCCGTATTGGTCGAAACAAAGCGGCTGCCGTTGCCTTGGAAAAAGACTTTGACGGCATCCGCCGCCTGCCAATAGACCTGGGTCTCGTTCTGTATAAGCGTGCGCGTGCCCGGCTCACCGTCTGCCTGGGCGGTAAGCGTGACAGTCCTGGTCTGGATAAGGTCAGGATCAGGCTGCAGCGAACAAGCAGTCAGGACGCCTGTACAAAGGCAGCACACAATAAATTTTCTCATACTCTTTTTCGACTGAGGTATTCCAATAAAGCAGGACGGTAAAGGTTTCCGATCGGGATGACTTTCCCATTATCAAGCAGGATGCCGGACCGTCCGATCTCGCGAACCTTGGAGAGGTTGACCAGATAGGAACGGTGGACCTGCATGAAGCGGTCGGAGGGAAGTTGGGAAGCCAGATTCTTGAGGCGGTACAAAAGAACCAAGGGCTGATCTTCTCCGTCTATCCAGAGCTTCAAATATTCGCTCATGCTTTCGACGTAGCGGATCTGCCGGATATCGACTCGGATGGTACGATGCTCTTTCCGGAAATAAAGCAACTCTTCCTGGCTTTGTTTCTGATAGCCCAGTGCCCGGATCTGAGCCAGCCTTTCCCGAACCCGGCTGATGGCCTCTTCAAATTCTTGGAAACTGAAGGGTTTGAGCAAGTAATCGACGGCACTGACTTTATAGCCTTCAATGGCGTATCTCGAGTAGGCCGTCGTAAAAACAATGAGCGGGGACTTTTCCAAAGAGCGGACGAACTCCAAGCCGCTGATATCAGGCATGTTGATATCGACCAGCAGCAGGTCCGCTTGTTCTGCATAGGGCTTTGCCGCCGTTGCGCTGAGACAAGACGCAACCAATTCCAAGTCAGGGACCTTGGAGACATAGAGTTCCAAATGGCGGAGGGCCAGCGGCTCGTCATCTATGGCAACCACACGAATCATGTCGTCAAAATCGGATTATCTGTCGGAAAAACAGGGATGATGAGCAAGACATCGTATTCGGCGGGATGGTCTTCCAGGTGAAGCAGATAGTTATTCCCATAGATGAGTTGGAGACGCTGCCGGATATTGTTCAAGCCAACTCCGCCCTCCTCCTGGATCCGTTCCCCGGGTTTGTCGTTCTGCTTGATTTTGCTGTTAAAACACTTGAAGACGATCTTACCGTTGTCTTCGCGGAGGGAAATCTTGACCGAAGAAGGTTCGGTGTAGCTGACACCGTGCTTGAAAGCGTTCTCGGCAAAAGTAGCCAGGGTGATGGGCGGGATGACGGCTTCCGGCGCTTCCTCCGGCAGATCCAAGGTGATGTGGACCGATTCGTCATAACGGAGTCGCATCAAAGAGATGAAATGCTGCAAAAACTCCATTTCCTGGGACAGAGGAACGGTAGGCTGGTCTCCCTCATAGAGGACATGGCGCATCAACTTGGAAAACTCCTCAATGCTCTCTTTGGCTTTCTCCGGATCCAACTCCACCAGGGCGTGGATATTGTTGAGCGTGTTCATGAAGAAGTGCGGATTGACTTGATACTTCAGATAGCCCAACTGGTTCCGGAGATTCTCCGTCTGGAGTTCCTGGAGGCGGCGCCGGTCTTTGGTATGCTGGAAGTAATACTTGACGCCGAGGTTAGCCCCGACGATCAGCATACCGATGATACACTTCAGTATTTCAAAATCGTACCGCCGCTTCATCCCTTGGGGATGGTGGGGAGCCGCTGGTTCGCCTAAGTCCGGGGTAGGAGGCGGCCCTAGCTGAAGTGGGGTCGGAGAAAGCCCCGGGCCCGGATTGAATACAAAAACCGCGACGGCAAACACCACCAAAAGAGCCAGCGTGATCACTATGTAGGCCCCGATCTTCTTCTTTTTGACCAGCAAGGGAGCCGCCAGCCAGTTATGAAAGAGGAACAGAAGAAAAAAGGGGAGGATCCCCAGCCAGATCATAAGCAAGGCATGGGTGTCGAACGCAACGACCTGGTCTGTCACCCATTGGGAGAAAAGGATAAGGGGGACGAGGGCAAAAATACAGGTCCAAATGCCTGCATAAAAAGTGATTTCCGCTTTGTTTTCCCGACTTTTCGCCATACTATAAAAGCTAACGCTCTGATTCGAGCGTATAGGTAAAGGAATCGGCACGATAATAGCCGATATTGTACTCGATCGGCAAGCCCTTGTCATCATAGACGAAACGCTTCCGGATCAGGATCGGATCATTGGCCCCGATCTCCAGTTTCTCGGCGATAAGATCCCCGGCCAGCCGGGCCGATACTTCCTCTTTGGAGAGTTTGACAACGATCCCGTAATTATGCTCTAACATCTCGTAGAGCGGCGTGTTGTAATTCTCTTCTCCTGTGATCGGAAGGGCAGGGTTGAAATAGGAGATAAAATACACGAAGGGGAACTGTACATTGCCCCGCACCCGCTCCATCACGACGCAGCGATCCTCTTCTCCGATCTCAAAAAACCCTGCTGCTTCGGGGGTCGCCTTCTTATGGCTCAAATGCAGCTCGTAGTTGCGCACTTCAATCCCCATCATTTTCATTTCTTGGGAGAAACTGAGCCAGTTTTTCACTCCGCCGGTGATTCCCTTGCGGGCCACCTTGGTCCCCACGCCTTTCTTCCGCACCAGCAAACCCTCAAAAACCAATTGATTGATGGCTTGGCGGAGCGTATTGCGCGATATGTTCAGTTGTTTGGATAAATCTACTTCTTTCGGAAGCATCTTTCCGTTCCGATACTCTTCGGAATCGATCAGTTTCCGAAGCATCTGCTGCGCCTGGATGTGCAATGGAGTGGCGCTGTTGTGGTCTAGGGAAGTCATTGGTTAGTTGTATTCTATCTGTACAAAAATAAAAAAAAACATCAAAATACTGCTGATTCACTTTGTTTAACAGGAAACTTTTATATATTTGCACAAAACATATATGTTCATACATAATGAGACGACCCAACTATGATAAGTATCCCGCTACCCGGACCGAAGGCAAGCTCTTCCGGGGCTGGGATGCGATCCGCACGAACCTTGACCTAGACCGCAAGGGCCCCTTGGCGGTGGATTGCTACACCGGTATTCATGAATTGGAACTGGAAACCGGCCTGACTCCGGGCTTTCACAACATCATCCGGATGCAGGATTTGATGAAGAGCGAAGCGGAGATCCGTCGCATGACGGAACCTTTCATGACCGACGATGTCCTCTTCGGCTATGTCACTTGCCTGCGGATCCGGGATTTCTTTGATGCAGAGAAACTCTCTCAGGCGCAGACCGAGCTTGAGAACGCCGGACCTGACACCTTGATCCTGGGCACCGGTGCGGCGCTGATCGCGCCGGAAGGGGCAACGCTCTGCTATGCGGATATGGCTCGCTGGGAAATCCAGCAGCGATTCCGTCGCCGCGAGATCCGGGCGCTGGGCGTCGATAACCGGCAGGATCCGATCTCCGTGCAGTACAAGCGGGGTCTTTTCATCGATTGGAAGGTGCTCGATTACTATAAGGAAGAGCTCTTCCCTCGCGTGGATTGGTGGATCGATACCAATGCGGCCGGGGATCCCAAGATGATCAGCCGGGAGACTTTCTTCCGGGGGATGGACAAGACAGCCCGGAAGCCTTTCCGCGTGGTTCCCTTCTTTGATCCGGCTCCTTGGGGCGGCCAGTGGATGAAGGAAGTCTGTGATTTGGATCGCAGCGTGGCCAATTACGGTTGGTGCTTCGACTGCGTCCCGGAGGAGAACAGCCTCTTGCTTGAGGTGGAGGGTGTACGTTTCGAACTGCCTTCGCAGGACCTGATCCTGCTGCGCAGCCGCGAAGTGCTGGGTGAGATCGTGGAGGCCCGTTTCGGGAAAGATTTTCCGATCCGTTTCGACTTCCTGGACACCATCGGCGGCGGCAACCTCAGCCTGCAGGTTCATCCTACGACCCACTTCATCCGGGAGCAGTTCGGCATGCCTTACACCCAGGATGAGAGTTACTACTTGCTCGATGCAGCTGACGATGCGGTCGTGTACCTGGGACTCAAAAAGGGTGTGGACAAGGCCGCGATGATTTCAGACTTGCGCGCCGCTCAGCGCGGCGAAATCGTCTTCGACGCAGAGAAGTATGTCAACAAACTGCCGGCAAAAAAGCACGATCACTATCTGATCCCGGCCGGCACGATCCATTGCTCCGGCGGCGGCAGCATGGTCCTCGAGATCAGCGCTACCCCTAACATCTTCACTTTCAAGCTTTGGGACTGGGGTCGCCTCGGCTTGGACGGGAAACCGCGTCCGATTAATGTAGAGCGTGGCCGTCAGGTGATTCAGTGGCATCGGGATACAGATTATGTGATGGCCCATCTGGCCAATCATTTCGAGCCTGTCGCCGCGGGCGAAGGCTGGGACGAGATCCGCACCGGTCTGCACCCCAACGAGTTTATCGAGACCCGGCGTACCTCCTTCTCCGTTCCGGTGACCTTCCGCACGGACGGAGGCGTCCATGTGCTCAATTTGGTTGAGGGCGAGGAAGCGGTCGTGGAGAGTCCAGAAGGCCGTTTCGAACCGTTTGTCGTGCACTATGCCGAAACCTTTATCATCCCCGCGTGCGTGGGTGAATATACCCTCCGGCCTTGCGGCCGTTCCGAGGGCCAGACTTGCATGACGGTCCGGGCTTCGGTCCGCTTCCACGCCTAAAAAGAAAATACAAATAACACATATTAAACCAATTCTCTTATGATTCCAAACAGAAAGAATGGAGTCCACGGCCTCAAGGCGGCGTTGATGCCGCTCCTGCTCTCGCTCGTGGTCTTCATGGGAGCGGGCTTCGCCATGCCGTTGTCCGCCCAGACAGGGACCCATCGGGTCGCCGGTCAGGTTCTCTCCGGAGGAGAGTCCGTGATCGGAGCCTCTGTCCTGGTGAAAGGGACCTCTCAGGGAACAGTCACGGATGTGGACGGTTATTATGCGATCACCGTCCGTCCGCAGGATGTTCTGGTCATCTCCGCCATCGGATATGAGACGAAGGAGGTCCCCGTAGAGGGACGCAGTACCGTCAATGTCGAGCTCGCCGAGGAAAATACCCTCCTGAGCGATGCCGTGGTTGTCGGTTATGGTGTCCAGAAGAAAGTCAATCTGACGGGCGCCGTGGCTTCCGTTTCCACCCAGGAACTGGAGGGCAAGCCGATCAATAATGTCCTGGAAGGTCTCCAGGGAACGACCCCGGGTCTCGTGATCCAGCAGGGTTCTTCTACTCCGGGCGGAGTGCCTTCGATGAATGTCCGTGGTTACAACACGATGAATGACAACAATCCTTTGGTCATCATCGACGGCATCGAGGGCTCGCTGGCGAACCTCAATCCCAACGATATTGATCAGATTTCCGTCCTGAAGGATGCCTCTTCGACGGCTATTTATGGTTCCCGCGCTTCCAACGGCGTCATCCTGGTCACGACCAAGAAGGGCGCTGAAGGCCAGGTTGCTGTCAATTACGATTTCAGCTATGGCCTGCAGGAGCCCACGGCCCTGCCGACAGTGGTGGATTCCTGGATTTACGCTGAGCTTTACAATGAGGCAGCGGTCAATTCCGGCCGCGCCACCAAGTTCACGGCCGAGGACATCGCTCGCTTACGCAACGGCGGCACCAATGTCAAGTGGATTCGTGAACTCTACAAGAGCTATGCGCCTCAGCAGAGTCACAATGTCTCGATGACCGGTGGCGCCAAGAACCTTTCCTATATGGCTTCCCTGGGCTATCTCGACCAGAACAGCCTGTTCAAGGGCCCGGATTTCGGCTACAACCGTTACAATGCCCGTCTGAACCTGAGCCACAAGGTCTCCGAGCGCTTGACGCTCTCTGCGACCGGCCAGTTCACCCGCAACAAGATCAATGACCACGCCTACTGGACGGAGTGGATCATCGAGCAGGCCAACCGTATGCCCTCCATCTATGAGATCAAGAATCCGGACGGCACTTACACCTATCCTTCGGGCTCCAACTCCAACTCTCTGGAGCGCCTTGAAAAGGGTGGGTACCGCCAGAGCGTCAATGACGACATGAGCGGAACTCTCTCTGCCGATTTCAAGATCGTCGACGGCCTGCGTCTGGGTGCCACGTTTGGTGGCCGGACCCTCAACAATGCCACCCACGAGAATCGTCTCGCTTCCCTCGCCGCCGCTTCCGGCGACAAGGAAAACCACATCTCCGAGTCCTTCTATCGGGCGACCAAGCTCACCACTACGGTGACGCTCAACTATGACAAGACCTTCGGCAAGCATACGGTCGGCGCTCTGCTCGGTTATGCCTACGAAGGTGAATCTGCCAAGAACTTCAGCACCCAGCGTCTGACCGAAGACGCCAAGTACGACATCTTTGTCGGCAATCTCTCCGGTGATGATGTGTCCAACAACGGTGGTGCCAGCGACTGGTCTCTGTATTCCGGCTTCGCCCGCCTGACTTGGAACTACGATGAGAAATATCTCCTCGAATTCAATGTCCGTAACGACTACTCTTCCTATTTCGCGAAGGGCAACCGTTCCGGCATCTTCCCTTCCGTGTCCGCTGGTTGGCGCATCTCCCAGGAACCCTGGTGGGAGCCCGTCCGTACGGTCATCCCGTCCCTGAAACTGCGTGGTTCCTGGGGTTTGGTCGGTAACAACCGCATTGGCGCCTATGAATACATGCAGACGGTCTCCGTGACGCAGGGAATGACCTTCGGCGACACCCTGGTCCCGACCGCCTGGTTCGCTTCTGTCGATCCCGGCATCAAGTGGGAGACCACCCGCATGGCCGACCTCGGCCTCGATATGGGCTTGTTCAAGAATGCCTTGAACCTTTCCTTCGACGTCTTCGCCAACCGGACCAAAGATATTCTGGTCAACTTGCCTGTTCCCGGCCTCTTCGGTAACGGTTCCCCGCGCTCCAATGCGGCCGTGGTGGACAGTTTCGGTTGGGAATTCTCGGCCAGCTATGACTTCAAGACCGGACCGGTCAAACACCGCCTTGCGGGCAACCTCTCCGACAGTTGGAACACGGTTGTCGATACCAAGGGTGAAGAGCTCTTCTTCGGTTACGATGTCGTGACGATTATCAAAGAAGGTTATCCGCTTTATTCCTATTATGCCCTCCGCAGCAACGGATTTTTCCAGAGTGACGAAGAGGCGGCGAATAGTCCCCACCTCGAGGGCATTGTCCCCCGTGCCGGTGATATCCGCTACATTGACAAGCCGGATAAGAACGGCAAGACGGACGGCGTCATCAACGACGACGACCGCTTCGTGGTCGGCAACGACTTCCCGCGCTATACTTTCGGTCTGAGTTACGGCCTGGAGTGGAATGGTTTCTTCGTGTCCGCTTTCGCCCAGGGCGTCGGACGCCGCAGCCGCTGGATGCGTGGTGAGGCTGTCGAGGCCTTCCACAACAATAATGAAGGTCCGGTCCACGATTTCCATATCGACCGCTGGACCCCGACCCACAAGGATGCTTCTTACCCGCGTTTGACGATGGGCTCCGAGTCAGCCAACAATGCAACCAAGTCCGATTTCTGGATCCAGAACGCCGCCTACCTGCGTCTCAAGAACGTACAGGCTGGCTACAACTTCCACGGTGACTGGATGCGGAAGATCCACCTGACCGGCCTGAGGACTTATCTCAGTGCAGAGAACGTCCTGACCCTCTCCCAGATGAGAGGCGGCTGGGATCCCGAATACAATGCTGACGGCAGTGGACGTGCCTATCCGGTCGCCCGGGTCTGGTCTGTCGGCGTAAATGTCAAATTTTAATTGAGGAGGAGATGGTTATGAAAAAGATATTCCTTACCCTTTGCGCAGCTGCGCTTTGCCTGATCCCTTCCTGCGTCCCGCTCGACACGCCTCCGTATGACCGTGAGACGGACCTCAACTATTGGGATGAGGACCCGAATGCGGCTTTCAGCGCCCTGAACTCCTGCTATACTTCCTTGACCGGCATGTACGAGCTGGTTTATTCTGACGGTATGACGGACAACGCCTACGTCAAGGGCGGACAGAACCAGACGATCGGTAATGGTTCTTTCGGTACTTCCGACGGTTATGTTGAAAGTGTGTGGAACCAAAATTACAGCGGTATCCGCGCCTGCTGCGAGGTGCTGACCAATATCGACCGCGTCACCAGCCTGGATGCGGCCCTCAAAGCCCGCTACATCGCGGAAGCCCAGACGCTCCATGCATTCCATTATTATGAACTCTACACCCGTTTCGGCGGTGTCCCGTGGATCGAGAAGCCGATTTCGATCGAAGAGAGCCGTACCATCTCCCGCGACAGCCGCGAGACTGTGGTCGCCAATGTGATCGAAGAGCTGAAAGCGGCCATCGCTTCCAACGCCCTGCCCGCTTCCTATAGCGGAGACGACCGTGGCCGCGTGACGAAGTGGGCTGCCGAGGCCCTGCTGGCACGGGTTTACCTCTTCGAAGGCAAATGGTCCGAGTTGAAGGCCATCACTGACGAGATCATCTCCGGCAGCGGTGCGACCCTCTTCCCGAGCTACACCGGCCTTTTTGAAGTGGCCAACGAGTATTGCTCCGAGATCCTGCTCTCCACGCAGTACACGCTCGTTTCCCGCGAGCAGAACATCATGTACAACATCGTCCCTCCGTCGCTGGGCGGATATTCCAACCTCGCCCCGCTCCAGGAACTGGTGGACAGCTATGTGATGCTCAACGGAAAGGCGATCACGGAGTCGGGCTCCGGCTACGATGCCGCCCATCCGTTCGACAACCGCGATCCCCGGCTGGCTGCGACCGTGATCTACACGGGCAATTCTTATCCGCTGCCTGGCGGTGGTACGGCGGTTATCGACTGCGAGAATGGCAGTGACGCCTATAATGCTACTTCGGACGTCACTCCGACCGGCTACTACATCCGCAAATGGTGGGACAATACTTACCGTCTGACCCTGCAGTCCGGTCTGAACGCCATCCTGATCCGCTATGCCGACGTTCTCCTGATGAACGCAGAAGCCAACGTGGAACTGGGCAGTTTCGACGCCTCGGTCTGGGATAAGACCATCCGACCCATCCGTGCGCGTGCCGGCTTCACCGATGCCGCCGCCCTGGATTTCCCCGCCGGAGCTGACTACCGTGCCATCGTCCGTAACGAGCGTCGTTCCGAACTGGCCTTCGAAGGCGCCCGCCGCGCCGATATCATCCGCTGGAAGATCGCTGAAAACGTTCTCAACGGCTGGTGCCACGGTCTCTACACCGGTGCTGCCGTGGGTACTGACAACGGCTTTGTGCGGGTGGAAGACCGTCAGTTCCTTCCGGAGAAGCACTATCTCTGGCCCATCCCGCAGAAGGAGCGCGACATGAACAAGAATCTCGAACAGAATCCTAATTGGTAGTGATCATGAAAAAGATTTTCCGCATACTCTCAGCCTTCCTGGTCCTGGCGACCGCCTGCCAGAAGGAATATGTACTGAATACGGACTTCTCGATGCCCACGTCCCTGTCGTCTCCGTCTTCGGTGACGCTTGACGTGACTTCCTCTTCGGTCGTCGAGCTTTCCTGGCAAGGAGGCGGCGCGGCCGACGGCGGCATTGTTTTGTACGAAGTCCTCTTCGACCGTGAGGGCGGAGACTTCTCCGATCCTCTCACCGTGCTCCCGAGTGACCTCGGCGCCTATCAGACGCTGACCCTCACGCACGCTACGCTTAATACCATTGCCCGCAAGGCCGGCATCAAGCCTAATGAGAGCGGCAACTTCATCTGGACCGTCCGCGGTTCCAAGGGTGGTGAATCCAAGCTTTACAACGGCTATGAGACCCTGCGTGTAACCCGCGGCGAGGGTATCGACAACATCCCCGAGCATCTTTACATCTCCGGTTCCGGCGCCAAAGAGTCCGGACAGGAGTTCCGTGTGGCCAGCGAAGGTCTCTACATTATCTACACCCAGGCGGGTGCCGGTGAGATCAAGATGAGCTCTGAGAAGGGCGGCGGTTACGCCTTCTATGCCGATGAGAACGGCAAACTCAACGAGGGCGACGGTGCCTACGTACTCTACGAAGCTCCTTCGACGGGTCTGGTCCGTATCACGGTAGATTTCAATACCCTTGGTTTCAAGGTGGAAGAAATCGATCCGAAGGTCCGCTGTATCTGGGGCGCCACCTACGCTGACATCGCCATTCTCGAATACCAGGGCAACGGCAAGTTCGTCGGTGACGGCGACGTCGTCTTCTATGGCCCTGGCCGCGAAGGGACGCCGAGCTGGTGCTCCTGGGTCGAAGAGCGTTACTATTTCATCGCCAAGGTCAACGGTGAGGAACTCTGCTGGGGTTCTGCCACTTCCGGCGGCAACGCCACCACGCCCGACGGTACGGCCGAATTCTATCAGATCGCGGAATTCCCCTGGAGCCAGTGGGACAACCTCTGGAAGATGGACCATGCCTATGACTTGAGCCACCTCACCTTTACGATCGATACCAATAAGGACAACACCTGGACGCATTCCTATCAAGGCGGCGCTATCCAGTATGACCAGCCGACATCGGCCCCTGCCGATCTGGCGCTTTACGGCGCTGCGGCTGAAGTGGAAGGCCAGCCGTTCCGTCAGGCTTCCGAAGGCGTGTTCGTCATCTATGCCAAACTCGGCGCCGGCGGCATCTCCTTCCGGGCTTCCGACGGTACCAAGTATTTCGCCGACAGCGAGAAGAAACTCTTCATCGGTGGCCGGACCTACGAAGTCGAGGCTTCCGAGGGTATCACTCGTCTCACGGTGGACTTCAACACGAACATGATCTCCTTCGAAGAAATCGGTACCGATGTCCGCCTCATCTGGGGCGCAACCTATGCTGACATTGCAGTCCTGAGCTATCAGGGCCAGGGCAAGTGGGCTGGTGAAGGCCATGTCGAGTTCATCGATCCTTCCCGTCCGGAGACCAACCCTCCGAGCTGGCTGAGCTGGACCGAGGAACGCTACTACTTCATCGCCAAGGTCAATGGCGAAGACAAGTGTTGGGGCCGTCTCGACGGCGAGTCCGCCGAGCGTCCTGACGGCGAGGTTTCTCCGACCTTCTACGACATGGGCGAGTTTGCCTGGAGCCAGTGGGATCATCTCTGGAAGATGGCCTCGGCATTGGACAACAGCGATGTCTCCGTAACCATCAACACCAACGATGAAGGTCACTTCAAGCACAGCTTCGTCAAGCAGACCCAGGATCCTTTCCCGCCGTCGACGGCCCCTTCCGAGCTCAAGCTCCAGGGCAGCGGCGCTGAGGCTGAGGGCCAGGCTTTCCGCAAGGTGGAAGACGGCGTGTTCGTCATCTTTGCCAAGCTCAAGGACGGCGACCTCTTCTTCACCGGAGACGGGAAGACCTATTTCCAAGGTGCTGAGAGCCTGATGCAGGGCGAAGGGAAAGCGGCAGTGACCGCTTCCGCCGGTGAGGCCTCCCGCATCGAAGTGAATTTCAAGACGCTCAGCGTCAGCATCAAGCGCGTTGACAAGGTCGCTTTGGTGTGGGGTTGCAACGAATGTTCACCCTTCGACATGAGCTACAAGGGCAACGGAGTCTGGGGCGGCAGCGGTGAGATCCACTTCATTGATCCGGGCGATCCGCAGTTCAACCGGGCCACCTGGCTCAGCTGGCAGGAGGAACGCTATCGTTTCCTGGTCTGGTACGACGGTGAGGATGATGCCTCCAAGTGCTTCGGTATCTGGAACGATAACAGCGAGTACAAAGAGTACCGTCCCGATGATCCCAGATGGGCCGCGGCTACCAGTGACGGACGTTTCTACGAGTGCACCGAATATGATCGCGGCGGACAGTGGGACCACCTTTGGAAGATGGCCGGCGAGTTCAACGGCACCCAGGTGGAAGTCAACGTGTACACCAATAAGGACGGTGTGATGACCCACACCATTGAACATAAGTAATGAAACATTTCCTGACCATTTCTTGTATTTTCCTGGCGTTGTCCTGCTCCTGCTCGGACAACGCCAAGGAAAAAATCAATCCGGAAGGTGGCGGCAGTGAGGGTGGCGGTGGCCAGACGGAAATCGTCTCCTGGCACGAGCGTGCCTGGGAAACCTATGGCGTGATCGAGAGATTATACCGGATCTCTTCCGGGGCCACGGCGGGTTTTTACAACGAGAATTACCCCAAGGGTTCCGGCGACCTGTCGGCTTCCTATCTCTGGCCTTACGACGGCTACATGTCTGCTTTGGCTCCGCTCAACAAGCTGGGCTATGAAGTCGGCTACAAGGGAAAGATCGATCGTTTCGAGGCCTACTGGCGCCCGTCCGGCGCCGTGGCAGTCGGGGGTTACGGTTCCCAGACTGACGGGCGTAACGGAGGTGGAGACCGCTTCTATGATGACAACTCCATCGTCGGACTGGACCTGGTCGAAGCTTATAAACAGCTGGGAGATGCGAGCTTGCTGACACGCTGTGCGCGCATCGTGCAGTTCCTCTCTTCCGGCGAGGACAATACCTTCGGCGGCGGCCTCTGGTGGTGCGAAGGCCTGCGCAATGTTCCCGGTAACGGGGATTCCAACAAGCCGGCCTGTGCCAACGGTTATGCACAATGGTTCCTGCTGAGCTATTACGATGTTTGCCCGTCGTCCGAAAAAGCCGGAGTGCTGGATTTCGCGAAGCGCCTGTATGCCTGGGAATATGCTACCCTCCGCGATCCTTCCGACAACGTGTACTGGAATGACAAGGGTGCGGATGGCAACATTCATTCGACCAAGTGGACCTACAACTCCGGCGCCATGATAGCTGCGGGCGTCCGTTTGTATGCGATCACGGGCGAGAAGCACTACCTGGATGAGGCCAAAGCGACGGCGGACGGAGCCTATAACTATTTCGCCCGCGGTCGTAACGGCATCCCCCTGTGTTACCCGCTCAACGATCCCTGGTTCACTATTAAGCTGATCAAAGCATATATTGAACTGGAACCCCACCACAGCGCCTGCTCCCGTTACATTGAGACCTTTATTGCTGACCTGAACCGGGCCTGGAAGAGCGCCCGTCAGGACAACGGTCTCTTCTATGAAGACTGGAGCGGCAAGAATCCCAATCCTTCCCGGGACAAGTCCCTGCTGATGCAGGACGCCGTTCTGGAGTCCCTTGGCACCATCGCCTTGTATAAAGGCGAAAAGAAGTAAGTTTACAACCATGAAACACACCCTTCTCCTCGGCCTGTCGGCAATGCTCTGCCTCTCCTGCGGCCCGGACTATACCCAATATGTCAATCCCAACATCGGCACCGTCCACAGCCGCTGGTTTGTCTATACGCCGGCCGCCGTGCCTTTCGGCATGGCCAAACTGGGCGCATCGACCAATGGTACCTATGGCAATAATCAGGGATGGGAGGCTGTCGGCTATGAGGATACGCACACCTCGATCGATGGCTTTCCCTGTTTCCATGAGTTCCAGGTCGGAGGTTTGGCTCTGATGCCAGTGAGCGGCGAGCCGCTGACGGCCCCCGGCCGCCTGGAGGACCCCGCCGCCGGTTGGCGCTCGAGTTTCGAAAAAGCCGATGAGACGGCCTCTCCGGGCTACTACAGTGTGTTGCTCAAGGATTACGACGTGTTCGCCGAGCTCACCGCCACCCCGCGTGTGGGTTTCCAGCGCTTTACTTTCCGCAAGGGCGGCGACAGTCATATCTTGATCAACGTCGGTACCCGGGAAGGGGAAAGCGGTGCAATCCGGGATGCCTGGGCGGAGTGCGACGGCCGCTTCTTGAAGGGCAAGATCGTCACAGAGCCTGAGTACGTTAAGAAATATCAGGCTGGCGCGACGGTGGAAATGTTCTTCTATGGAGAACTGTCCCGTGAGCCGGAGCAGGTCAGTGCCTTCCATGTGGGAGGCGAGCGGGCGGAAGCTACCTCCGTCAGCGGTCCGGGTGCAGTCCTGTCTCTGGATTATGCGTTGGGTGAAGGAGAGCAGGTTGTCGTCAAACTCGGCCTGTCCTATACCTCGGTGGAGAATGCGAAAGCCAATCTGGAGGCGGAGGCCCGGAAGCTGGACTTCAATACGGCGGCCAAACGGGCCCACCGCGCTTGGAAACAGGCGCTCGGACGCTTGGAGACTGAAGGCGGCACGCCGGAGAACCGGGTCAAGTTCTATACGGGTCTGTACCATGCGTTGCTGGGGCGCGGTCTGGCGAGTGACGTAAACGGCGCCTATCCGCGCAACGACGGAAGTGTGGGGCAGATCCGCTTGGATGCCAAGGGCAGACCGGTCCATAACCACTACAACACAGACGCTATCTGGGGCGCTTACTGGAACCTGACACCGCTCTGGGCCTTGGCTTATCCCGAATATTACAATGACTGGGTTTCCAGCCAGCTCCTGGTCTATCAGGATGCCGGTTGGCTGGGCGATGGCATTGCATGCAGCAAATATGTGTCGGGTGTCGGGACCAACATGGTCAGCATCGCCTTTGCAGGGGCTTACAACAGTGGCATCCGGAGCTACGATGTCGCTCAGATGTACGAGGCCGCCCGGAAGGACAATCTCGAGTGGGAGGGCCGCATTGAAGGTGCCGGCAAGATGGATGTGCAGCAATTCGTGGAGAACGGCTATGTCCCGTACGTGACGGACCCGGGCTTTGTCGCCCACTCCGGAGGGGCGACTTTCTCGGTCTCCCATACGCTGGAATATAGTTTCAGCGCCTATGCCACGGCCCAGATCGCCAAGCAATTGGGACGGGACGCGGATTATCAGCGTCTGATGGATTTGTCCGACGGTTGGGCCCGGGTCTTTGACGACTCGCTCAAGTTGGTCCGGCCGCGGGTCCCGGGTGGGGCATTCATCGACCACTTCGATCCGCTGGAGTCCTGGCGCGGCTTCCAGGAGGGGAATGCGGTGCAATACACCTTCTTTGTCCCGCAGCATCTCGATTCCCTGATAGCCCGTTTGGGCGAGGATGTATTCAACGAGCGTTTGGACGGGATCTTCACGGAAGCGCGGAAGAGCATCTTCGGCGGCGGCAAAACGACCTATGCCTTCTCCGGGATCAACAGCCCTTACAACCATGGCAACCAGCCTTGCTTGCATGAGCCATGGCTCTTCAACTTCTCCGGCAAGCCTTATCTGACCCAGAAATGGGTCCGCCTCATCTGCGACGAGTTCTATGGCACGGATGGGGAGCACGGCTATGGCTATGGCCAGGATGAGGATCAAGGCCAATTGGGTGCCTGGTATGTGATGAGTGCGATGGGCTTGTTCGATGTGCAGGGTGGCGCTCCTTCGGAGCCGACATTCCAGCTTGGCAGCCCGGCTTTTGATAAGGTTGTGGTGCACCTCAGTCCTTTCAACGCCCGCGGCAGGAAGTTCGTCATCCGCACGCTGGGTGGCGGTCCGGAAGCCTATTACGTCCAGCGGGCGACCTTCAACGGGAAGGTGCTGGACCAGAATTGGCTTTATCGGAAAGAGGTCCTCTCTGGCGGCGAACTGGTCTTGCAGATGGGCGCCGATCCCTCTGATTGCTGGAATGCTTCCCGTCCTCCGGTGTCTCGTTAAAGTGTTGCGTATGAAAAAGATGCTTTGTGGCTTCGCCTTTACGCTCGTCCTTGCTTGTGGCAACAGCGGGATTGAGCCGGTCCTGCCTTCCGACGGGGGAGAGACCCCCGCTCCGGTCACTCCCGTTGTCCAGAAAGACCATTGGGCTGCTTTGGCCGATTCCTGTACCCACGTGCTGGTGGCCAATTTCCTGAATACCTCGACGGGGACTTTTTGGTCCACGCCCAACGACATCGAACGGTCTTCGACCTTCATTTATTGGCAGCAGGCCCATGCGCTGGATGTCTTGCTCTCCTGTGCGGAGCGGGTAAAGCAGACGGATCCCAACCGGGCGGCCCTGTATCTGGATTATGCCGACAAATGGGTGCAGAACTATGCCAACAATTATAACCGCACCTATCGCGGAGAGGGAAACTATGGCGGGTTCTTCAACCAGTGGACGGATGACATGGCTTGGATCTGCCTGACACTGATCCACCTGGCAGATGTGTCCGGGAAGGAAGCGTATCGTGCGACGGCCAAAGAGGTCTTTGACCGCTATATCTGGCCTCGTCGGATCTCTTCTTCCAAGGGAGTCGGCCTTCCCTGGACGGACCGGGATGAAGACAAGAACAACCTGAATGCCTGTACCAATGCGCCTTCCTGTCTGGTGGCTGGTCTCTTGTATGAAAAATACAAAGGGGAATATCTGGAGATCGCCAAGACCCTGTACAACTATTGCATTGCGAACATGCCGGATGAAGAGCGAGTGGAAGACCCGCCGCTCACTTATACTCAGGGCACCTTCGGCGAAGCTTGTCGGATACTATACCATTTGACGGCCGACAAGACCTATATGAACAAGGCTGGGCAGGTGCTCCAATACGCCTTTACGTCCGATCGTTGTACGACGGATGGGATCTTGCGTCACGAAGGGACAGATATGGATCAGAGCTTGTTCAAGGCGGTACTGATCCCGTATGCGGTCAATTATGTGCTGGATAGTAACGCGGATGCGCGGACGGCGCAGACCTTGAAGGAGAAGCTTTTGCTTTGTGCCAAGACTTTGTCGAAGCATCTGGACCGCAGCCGTTATCCGCGGATGTATTGTGATTACTTTTGGGGCACGACTTTCCAGGGTAAGACGGCTTCGATGGGTGCTCAGGCCAGCGGTGCCTCCCTGCTGGAAGGTGCCGCCCGTCTGCCGGAGTAGCTTTACCGTCAGAGAAAGGTGCCTGAACAATCTAGGCTGCAGACAGTTTTGACCCCTTCGGGGGAATGCAGCCCAGATTGCCCAGGCACCTTTCTGACCACCGCCTTTTAAAAGCCGCAGGCTGTGCATTTGAAAAAGCGTTCCCCGCAAGGGTTCTTTTCTGCTTTTTCAAATGCACAGCCTGTGGCTTTCGGAACCGGCGTTTACACTTTCTGCAGGGAGTATTTCTGGCGAAAGAGTTCGAGCGCGGCGCCGATCCGGAAGAGGACGGTATAGGTGCGCGCCAGGATGTAAAAGCCCTGTGCAGTCTGCGCCTCCACGCCCTCATGCCGGATCAAGCCCAGCGCAGCCAGCGAACAACTGTTCAGCGTCTTTGCCAACTTGATCGCCTCCTCGGATCCGAGATCCAATCCCAGGACAAAGTGCAGGATCCCCTCATCCATGTCATCCCAACCGTTAGGACCATATAAGTCCTTGTACTTCATATTCTTATACTTCTCCCAGTCTTCATCCCAACGGTGGGCCACCGCCATCCCGATGAAGCCTGGCCACGCAACGGCCGCCTCCGGATAATCATTGAACTCCCGCACGGCATCGGCGATGTAGTCCTTGATAAACTCTTCCCACTTCGCATCGATGTCCGGAGAAGACAACAAGGTGTCCCCCAGCACACCCGCCGTATTGCAAATCTTCATCAGACCCTTCTGCAGGGTCTTTTCGTAGTGGTCAAGGACATTCATAGCCGTTTCTGATAGATAGTCCTGCAAAGTTACAAAAAAGACAGCTTAATCGAAGACTTGTTTTTTATCCGGGGAATGAGGATATTTGTTCGATTTATCGTCAAGACCATGAAAAAAAGGATCGTCGTATTGACCGGCGCCGGCGTCAGTGCCGAGAGCGGATTAAGTACCTATCGCGACAGCGGAGGCACCTGGGACAACTATGATCCGATGGTGGTCGCGTCCATCCAGGGATGGTATAGCGATCCGAAGACCGTGCTGGATTTCTATAATGGCCTGCGGACTCGGATGGCAGCTTGCCAGCCCAATTCCGCCCACTTGGATATCGCTGCGCTGGAGAAGGACTATGACGTGACGGTTGTCACGCAGAATGTCGATGACCTTCACGAGCGGGCCGGCAGCACGAAGATCATCCATCTTCATGGGGAAGCCACGAAGGTTCGTCCCGAAGATTGCTTCAATGACCGGGACGGGTACAGCGAAAAGACGGTGGTCAATGTCGGTTACAACCCGGTCCGGCTGGGAGATAAAGACGCGCGCGGCGTGCAGTTGCGTCCCCATATTGTTTTCTTCGGCGAAGCCGTACCCAAGATGGAAGATGCAATCCGGGCCGTGGAACAGGCGGATGTCGTGCTGATTGTCGGGACCTCCTTGTCAGTTTATCCTGCCGCCTCCTTGTATCACTATGCGGGGTACAACGTGCCGGTCTTTATCATTGACCCGAAAGAGGTTCCCGCCCGGGAGAAGCGGATCACGCACATTCAGGATGTGGCGACGCGCGGGATGAAGGTTTTTCTGGAGAAACTTAAAGCGTTATAGACCCTATGAAAAGGTTCCTTGTGTTATTGTTTGCCCTGCTCTCCTTGAGTTTGTACGCGCAAGAAAACGGGCTGGTGATGCCCAGTGTTGATCCGGAGGCAGATTCTGTCGCCATCGCTTGCATGCGCGCCCGGATGGACTCGATCCGTCAGAATGAACATCGTCCCACGGTAGCGGTCGTATTGGCCGGCGGAGGTGCCCGCGGCATGGCGCACCTGGGCGTGCTGAAATATATGGAGGAAAAGGGGATCCCCGTCGATATGATCGGGGGTACCAGCATGGGCGGCCTCGTCAGTGGTCTGTATGCGATGGGTTACAATGCAGACTATCTGGACTCTCTGGTCCGGGATATCGACTGGTCCGTGATGATGTCGGACAAGGTGCCGGACTCGTATTCGACCTACAAACGCCGGCATGACAAGGAGCGTTTCGGCATTTTCCTGCCCTTCCATTATGAACAGGAAGACCGGATGTCCAAGATCCAGCGCGAGAAAATATTCAAAAAGGCCATGAACAAGACGGACACCCGTACTTCTGATATGAGTGAAGAAGCCGTGATGAAGGCCCGAATGGAGATGCCGGACGGGTATCTGTTCGGCTTCAATGTCCGCAATACCCTGAGTTCGATCTCGGTCGGATACCAAGATTCGATCTGTTTCCAGGAACTGCCCATCCCGTTCTTCTGCGTAGCTACGGATATGGTCAGCATGAAGGAAAAGAACTGGACCTCCGGAAGTCTGGTAGATGCGATGCGATCGACAATGGCGATCCCGTTCTATTTCAGGCCGGTACGTACCAATGGGCAAGTTCTTTCCGACGGTGGAACCCGCAATAATTTCCCGGTAGATATCGCCCGTGCCATGGGCGCTGATATCGTGATCGGATCCGAAATGCCGGTCAACCGTGATGCCAGCGAGCTCAACTCCCTGGGCGCCCTGGCGATGCAGAACATCACGATGATGTCCTCCGATGCGGCTCGGCAGACCCGTGACATGTTGAATGTCCATTTGGAGCATGAATTGCCGGGATATAACATGCTTTCGTTTGATGATGAGAGTGTTTCCAATATCATCCGCATGGGTTACGAGCAGGCTTTGGAGCATAAGGATGAGTTCCAGGAGATAGCGGACCTGATCGGGAAAAGCTATTCTCACCAACCGGAACATCCGGCCCGGGATATCGCCAAGAGTCCCGTATTGGTCAGGGAACTCCGGATCGAGGGTGTTACGCCCGAGGAGCAGAAGCATCTGCTTCGTCCGTTCCGCCTTATCCGCTCTCCGTATTTCGGGAAGAAAGAGATCGATGCCATCATCTCCCATCTGTATGGTTCTCGTGCTTTCGAGTCCGTCACCTGGAGGTTGGAAGGCCACGAAGAACCTTATACCCTGATTTTTGATTGCCAGAAAGGGCAGATCCATGAGATCGGGGCTAATGTACACCTTGATAACGATGAGCGGGTCTCCATCGGTGCCTTCCTTGGTTTGGGCACCCGGCGGCTTCATGGTTGGCGCTTCCAGGCAGAGACCAAACTGGGCTCCAATGCGGTCCTCAATCTTGAGGGCGGTTACAAACCGCTCAGAATGATGCCTGCGTTCGGCATGGCGCTTAAAACGACCCTTCAGGACTATACCTACTGGTATGATGGATTGAACTCGAAAGTCAATGCCCTCCATACCAATCTGGATTTGTATATCGAGGATTCGCAGATGACCTTCGGTCGTTTCCGTTTTGGAGTCAGCACCCTGATGGAGCCTTACGAAGAGTTCATCGACTTTACGGTGATGTGGAAAGGCTGGGATCTGAGAAGTCACTGGGAGTCCACCTTCCTCCAACTCCGTTTCGACACCTTCAATGACGGTTATTTCCCGACCCAGGGATCGCGGCTCGACTTCCATGCCCGCTACGTTTTTTCCGGTTATTCCACCTATATGGACTCAAAGGAGTCGGACGAGATATTGGAAGGAAAGATCTCTCCTTATTTTGTCGGAATGGCGAGTTACTCTACTGCCAAGACCTTCGGGAACCTGACATTCCGTCCGATCTTCTATGCCGGCTGGACTTCCCATGAGCATGGGAAGATGGCGCTGCTTCATTCCCTCGGAGTTGGTGGTACCATGGAAGGACGTTATTTGGAGAATCAGATCCCGTTCTTCGGCATCCCGACGGGCCTGCGCGTGTATGACGACATCACCGGCACGGCCCAATTGGATATCCGCTACCGGATCAACCGGAAAAACTATGGGACGATCCGTGGCGGTGTACTCCAGAATGCGCCGACGGTCCGCTCCTTCTTCTCCGCTCCGATCGCCTATGCTTTCGGTGCAGAATATGGCTTGAAAACGGTTGTGGGACCGCTGATGGTGGGGGGTAGCTGGTGCAATCTGACCGGATTCGGCGTCAGTTTCTCCTTCGGTTTCAACTTCTAGTCCAGCGGGATCCAGACTTTCATCTTGCCGGCCTCCCGGTTATCCCAGGCATAGTAGGGGACCCAAGTCAGCGTCTTGTCGCCGGAGCGGGTGCTCAGGGTGAATACTCCCTGCAGCAGTTCCGGCTCAAAGACGGCTTGGAAATAGGCGTCCTCCGGGACGGTCAGGTTGTCGAAATCCTCCGGATTGTCCACCTCCTCCAGACAATAGACCAAGGGTCCGCGCTGCAAGGCACGGCAACCCTCATCTTCCTTGACCTGCGGGTCTGCCGCAACCAGTTTGGCTGGCATCGCGAGACTGAGAATCACTTCATCGCCCTCCTTCCATCTGCGGTCGAGGACCGCGTATCCCTTTTCGACGGTGGGCGAAAGTTCGGTGCCGTTGACGTCCAAGGTCCAACACTCGCACCAGTCAGGAATGCGCAGCCGCAGTTGTGTACGGATGGGCCGCGAAGTGCCGACGGTCAGGCAGACAATCCCATCCCATGGGTAACGGGTCTGCTGGGTGAGTGTCAGCGTGTGGTGGCCCTGTTGAACATGGGCGGTGTTTCCCATGTAGAGGTTCACCCAAATTGCGTCCTTCGATACGCCGTAGATATAGTTGCCGATGGACGGGAGGAAGCGGCAGATTTGGCTGGGGCAGCAGGCGCAGCCGTACCAGGCCTGGCGATGATGGTTACCCAGCGACTCCAAAGGATTGACATAGAAGAAGCGGTCGCCCGCCAGGGAGATGCCTGCAAGGGCACCGTTGTACATCGCTCGTTCCAGCACGTCGATATACTTCGCGTCGCCGGTGAACTGGTTCATCCGCCAGTTCCATAGGACCATGCCGACCGATGCGCAGGTTTCGCAATAGGCGCTCAGGTTCGGCAGGCTGTAATCTTGTGAGAACCCTTCGTTGGAAGCTGTCTGCCCGATCCCGCCGGTGATGTACATGTTGCGTAGGACTACGTCATCCCAAAGGCGGTTCAAGGCATCGATATAGCCCTGATCTCCGGTTTGGGCCGCCACGTCCGCCATCCCGCAAAACAGGTACATGGCCCGCACGGCATGGCCCGAGATGTCACTCAGCTCACGGACCGGAACATCATCCTGATAATAGCGGGGTTGCCACGGCCGGCCGCTTTTGCCATAGGAACCGTGGCCGTGGCCGCGCTCATCCAGCAGCCAATCGGCGAATTGAAGGTATTTCTTCTCTCCGGTGATCCGGTACAACTTGACAAGCGCCAACTCGATCTCTTCGTGTCCGGGCACCCAATCCCGTTTCCCGGGGCCGAAGACGGACATCATGTGATCGGCCATCCGGATGCAGACATCCAGCAGTTTGCGCTTTCCCGTCGCCTGGTAATAAGCGACCCCGGCTTCGATCATGTGTCCGGCACAATACATTTCGTGCTTGTCCATGTTGTCCCAGCGGTTTTCCAGGCCGGTCAAGGTGTAATAAGTATTGATATAGCCATCCGGCTGTTGTGCAGCGGCGAATTTGTCAATCCACTCGTCACATTTGGCCTCGAGGACTGAGTCGGGATGATTCTGCAGGGAATAGGCCATCCCTTCGAGGGCTTTGTAAACATCCGAATCGTCAAAAAAGATCCCGGAGTGCTCCCCTTCCCCTTTTGCGGCGTTCTCAAAATTGCGGATGCGGCCGGTCTGGTTTTCGATCTGGTCGATGCAGACTGGCAGGGTCACTTCTTTGTGAAGCTGCAGGCGGGGCGACCAAAACGCATCCCGGATGGTCACTTCGGAAAAGGGAACGGGGGTGATCTTCTGGGTTGCCGCGGTCTTGCGGGTCGAGCAGGATGCTGCAGTCAGTGCCAGAATTATAGCAAATGAGAACAGGATTTTTTTCATGGTTGAAAAGATTCTTTTCAAAGTTCGTGATTTTTCTTTTCTCGTCCAACACTTCACCACGAGGAGGGCGCATCCGCCACTTAAACGTTTATCAAAGCATGAATCCGCTCTGTTTTAGCCATCTTGGAGGCAAAAAACAAGCATATGTTAGTCAAAATCTATTGTGCAAAATGCATTGGCATCGAAGCCGTCACCGTGACCGTCGAGGTGGATATCCGGAGTGGTATCGGCATCCATCTGGTCGGCCTTGGAGACATGGCTGTCAAAGAAAGCTTGCTCCGGACGGTCAATGCCCTCCAGTCCCTCGGATATCATATCCCTGGGAAAAAGATTGTCATAAACCTGGCCCCTGCGGATTTGCGGAAGAATGGGAGCGGATATGACCTGCCGATTGCCTTGGGAATTATCGCTGCTTCCGAGCAGCGAAGCCTCCCGGCGTTGGGAGAGTATCTCTTGATGGGCGAATTGGGACTGAACGGGGAAGTACGGGAGATCACCGGAGCCCTGGCATACGCGGAGATGGCCGCCCGGATGGGATTCCGGGGCTGTATCCTTCCGGTCAAATCCGCGATGGAAGCCGTGGAGATCCGGCAGACCCAAGTCTATGGGATCCGGACACTGGAGGATGCGATCCGGATCTTGTCCGGAGGAGAGGATTGCGACGATTTGCTGGTTTGGAATACGCCGGAATATGCCCGCTGGCGCGATCTCCCGCAATGGCCGGATGCCGTATCCTCCTACATGGATTTCTCGGAGATCGTTGGTCAGGAGCAGGCCAAGCGCGGGGTCGAGATCGCAGCTGCAGGGGGTCACAATGTTCTTCTGGTTGGGTCACCTGGATCCGGGAAGAGTTCGTTGGCCAAGGCCATGGCGGGGATCTTACCGCCGATGTCGATGGAAGAGTCTATCCAGACTTCCAAAATCTATTCGGTGGCGGGACGTCTCCACTCGGGTGTCGGCTTGATCCGCCAGCGTCCTTTCCGGGCACCGCACTATACCGCATCGCTTCCGGCGCTGCTTGGGGGTGGCTCGGATACGATTCTGCCTGGGGAAATGTCATTGGCACACAATGGTTTGCTGTTCATCGACGAGTTTTGTGAGGCGCCGAAAAAGATGATCGAGGCGCTCCGGGCTCCGATGGAAGATCGCCGAGTCGTGATCTCGCGGCTGAAAAGCAAGGTCGAGTATCCGGCCTCCTTTATGCTGGTTGCTGCGACCAATCCTTGTCCCTGCGGCTGGTATGGGGAAGGGGATCGCTGTACCTGCACACCCGGTCGCCGGGAAGCCTATCTCAGTAAACTGTCCGGCCCTTTGCTGGATAGAGTGGACCTGCAACTCTGGACCAAAAGCGTCGATCCCCGGAAACTGGTACGAGGTACGGTATCCGAGAGCTCAGAGCAGGTCCGTTCGCGCGTCGTGGCGGCCCGAGCAATCCAGGAAGCCCGATTCCGGGAAGAACCGATCCGGGTCAACGCTGAGATGGACAATCGGATGATCAAGCGCTACTGTCCGTTGGATGAGGCGTGTCAGCGTTTTTTGGAAAAAGTCATGACGCGCATGGGACTCTCCGCCAGGGCCTGCTCTCGGATCATTCGCCTGGCCCGGACCATCGCGGATCTGGAGGGTGGCGTCCCCATCCGGGTCAGCCACCTTGCGGAAGCGGCAGGCTACCGTTTCCTCGATAAGATGAAACCAGAATGCTAGCGATCCGAAATCCGGAGTTTTTGCCTACCTTTGCCGGGTATGCAGCATGAACTGAAAATAGAGAACCTGACGCAGATCGACGCGGTGGCCGGTCAATTTCTCCAAGCGATTGGTGACCGGCGCCTGATCGCATTCTATGCGCCCATGGGAGCCGGGAAGACCACGTTTATCAGTGCCGTCTGCCGGGCCCTTGGTGTCCGGGACGATGCCGTCAGTTCTCCGACCTTCGCGATTGTCAATGAATATCGGTCCCGCGCCGGAGAACCGGTGTTTCATTTTGATTTTTACCGGATCAACAAAACGGCCGAGGCCCTCGATATCGGGTTCTATGACTATCTGGACAGCGGCTGCCTCTGTCTGATGGAATGGCCGGAAAACATCGAAGAGATCCTTCCGGAAGAGACGCTTTGCGTCACGATCGCCGTGTCTCCTGATGGGACTCGTACGCTTCGCTGGGACGACGGGTCATAGCAGGGTGACAGACGTGAGAAAGCCGTTGAGGGGGATGGGATAAGACCGGCCGTTGACCCACAGGACCGGATTCTCCCCGGCGCGGCTCAAAGCCAGATACAGAGCCTTTTCTCCGGGCCAGGCACAAGCCGGCATCATCAAGTTTCCGACCTCCGGCCCCAGTGCATATTCCGTCCCGCAGAAACCGGCGGCAACCAGCTGGAGGCCCTCCCGACGCAGATACACCTCCTCTCCCAGCCAGTCACAGCGACCGTATAGTACATGCAGCAGACGGGTGGGAGACCACATTCCGGTGCAAAGATGTTGGCTTGCGTTCATTCGCAGCATCCCGCTCAGGCGGAGCTCATCCCCCAGGCGCAACAGCTGAAAACCCAGTTTCTCCGCAGGGAAGGGAATGGTGCTTGAAAGGTCGTATTTCTGGGTGCCGACATAGATTACGGGCTGGCGCTGGCGGATCTGACAGGCCAGACAGATCTTCCCTTCGAAATAACGGACGTCATAGAGCTTTTTCAGGTGAGCCGGGAGGGTTACGGTCTCCTCCCGGCCATCCCGGACCAGCCGCCAGACTCCGTCCGCTGCTTCATAGAAGAAACAGGCCTGCCCCCCTTCTTCAAACAGGGCTCCCGTGCGCCCATAGGACGGATCCGTCAGGCTGCCGCGCAGGATCCCGTCTTCCGACAGAAAGACTTGCTTCCAGTTGCGCCGGAGGATGAATCCTCCCTCTTTCATCCGTTGGGACAGGGTATAGAGGTCGTCTCCCAGGGGAAGAATCCCGCGCAGGTATTCTGCTTCCGGGGTGAGCAGGACCGTCTGGCCGTCCCGGCGATACACGGTCCGGCTGTCCGTGAGGCACTCGGAATAGAGATGGCCTCCGAGAAACTGGTGCCGGTCCGCATCCAGGCTGACGGCCTTGCCGGCTCCGGCCGTCAGTGACAGAATCGTATCTACAGCCACGGTTTCCTGGTCTGCAGGCAAGTTCCGGATACAGAGAAGTTGCAACTGCCCCGTTTGGGTCCGATAGGCCGTGTCTCGCCGCCAGTCGTAGCCTTCCGGATAGCTGACGGCCGTCAGGAAAAGCCCCTCCCGGGGAATCTGGATCTGCACCAGGGAGTCCGCACCCGAAGGATGCCTGCCGCCGCCCTGTCGCCGGCAAGTATCTTCTTTGCGGATCCGGATATCGGGTTGTAAGCGTTCGCAAGAGAAGCAGAACGCCAAGCTGAGGACGCAAAGTCCCGTCACAAATGAGGTTTTCATAGTCGTTCGGTTTCCGCAAAGAAAAGAAAAAACCCTGTCTCACGACAGGGCCTTCCGATTAGTTTTTAAGTTTTTTAGTGAAATGTAAGTTTTTTATAGGTCAAACCGGACACCAAGCTCCAGGTTGAACATCACACGTTGCTGCGTGCGGATGCTCTTCGGCTGGTTGTCGCCGAAATAATACCTTGCACTCGGATCCAGGTATAAACCCATATGATCGGAAATGTTCATTTGGAATCCCAGGCCTAGGGCGGCAGACCCTTGCAGGCCGGGAACCTTCTGTTTCCAGACCTCCATCCCTTCGGCTCCGGGGATCAAGTACTTCTGGAAGAGACCCTTCTCGATCGATCCGCCGGCAAAGGTATACATATGCACGGAGCGGGTCGAAAGCAGGTCGAAGTACAGGTTGACCGGGATGCCGAGGTACTGGATATTATGTTTAATGCTAGAATTGGAAGTCTTGATCTGGACCCCGTCCTTGGTATAGGATCCCGGGAAGGAGCGGGACAGCAACGAATAGCTGACCCCGGCACCGAGCGCCCAGCGCTCAGCAAAATAGTATTTCACGCCGACGCCGAAAGAGAGCGGGATCGCATAGACGGACTCTCCCTCCTCGGTGATATAAGTTGTCTTCCCGGATGCAGTCTGGACCTTGGCGGGAGCCGCCATCATGCCGCCCCGGAGCGTTGCCATGGTTTTGTCGTTGGTACCGACCAGGCCGTTGATCTGGAGGGAAGACTTAGGCGTATGTTTCTGGTGGAGATCCTCATAGGCCATTCGGGCGAAGGGATCACTCCAGGCTTCTTTCCGAGTCGCAGGAGTTTGCCGGGTCTCGGACTTTGTCTGGGAAGGGGCAGTCTCAGCAGGTTGGGCCTCTTTCGTGGTCGCGACCTCGATGCCGGTCTCCGGAACTACAGGGGCGGATTCTTCTGCGGGAACGGCCTCAACGACAGGAGCAGCCGCTTTGGGAGCCCGTGCCGTCCGCTGTACGGATGCGATCGGATGCGTTTCTGTCAAGAGTGAAGGGCTGGCAGGCTCTTCCGAAACAGGTTCGGAAGGTGTCTGGACTGCCGGAGCGGCGACTTGCGCCATCGTTTCAGCTGCCGGGGCAACGCCAACCGGTGCAGGGCGGAAAGTCCCGCTCAGCACCAGGGCCAAGGCCGTGGCCGCTGCGACTGCCAACCCGGCTCCCGCCCACCACCAAGGGGCGGCTTTCCGGATCGGCTTGGCCGGTACGCGTGCCTGCACTGCTTTCCACACGCCTTCAGGAACGCTCTCCTCGGCATGCTCCAGCAGCGCTTTGATACGCTGGTCAAACAGTTGGTTCTTATCGGTCATCTGTCAAACTTCTAATCTTGCTTTGCAACAACGTGCGCGCTCGCTGCAACTGGGAGCGGGAGGTGTTCTCCGAAATCCCCAGCGCCTCTCCGATCTCCTTGTGGGAGTATCCTTCGACGACATACATATTGAAGACGGTACGGAATCCGGCCGGCAACTCGCCCACCAGGCGAATCAGCTCCTTGTAGCCGATTTCCTGGACAGCGGTTACGTGGTCCCCGATCACGCCCCGTGCTTCTTCGATATCTCCGGTCTCTTTCAAGACATCGGACTTGCGCAGACTCATCAGCGCCGTGTTGACAAAGATCTTTCTGGCCCAGCCCTCGAAGGAACCGATCCCCGAGAAACTGTCGAGCTTGGTAAACAAAGTCACAAAGCCATCCTGCAGGACATCCTCCGCCGCCATTTTATCGCCCATGTAGCGCAGGCATACGGCATACATCTTGGGCGCGAGCAAGTCATACAAACCCTTCTGAGCTCCTGAATCGCCGTTTTTAGCCAGGCGGATCAGTCTCTTCTCGTCAGGTTTCAGTGCAAACTTGTCCGGCATTGTGCCTTCGTTCGTCGGTTAGTAAGATGCGGCCGGGTTGGGAAATGTTGCATCGGCTTTCCCAAAAACTTCCCGAACCTTTTCACGAAAGTACGCAAATTCCTTTGAAATTGTACTATTTTTGTAAGGATGAAAGGTATGAGAAAACAAATCATGGCATGGCTGGCGGCCTGCACGCTTTTGGCAGGCTCCGCTGTTCTTTCATTCGCCCAAAACAATACCCGTTCCGCCAAGGTCGAGAGCGGCTTGGTGGATGCCGTCGCCCTCTTTGACAACGGCAGATATAAAGAAGCTTCCTCCCTACTGAAGGCTTTGTCTGCTGCAGACCCGGCCAACGATGCGGTCTGCTACTATCTCGGGATGTGCTCTTTCTACCTCGGCAATTATGATGATGCCGCCGCCCAGTTACGGCAGGCGGTACGGCTGGATCCGTCCAATTTCTGGTACCGCGACCGCCTGGCCCGGCTCTATACGACCACGTCCCAACCGGAGCTGGCCATTGATATCTACGAGTCCCTGATCAAGGAGTTTCCCAAGAAGACCGAGATCTATTATACGCTGGTCCAACTGTACCTTCAGCAAGGGAAAGTCGATGAAGTCATGCAGACTTTGGGAGAGATCGAAACCCTGATCGGGAAAGATGACATGGTCGCCCTGACGAAGTATGATATCCTGATGCGCCAGCAGAAGCCGGATGAGGCTTATGCCGTCCTGGAAAGCTATAATAAAGAATTGGATTCTCCGCGTATCCTGGTGGCGATGGGGGACCATTGCGTTTCCCAGTTCAAGGATACCCTGGCCTTGAAGTATTACAATGAGGCGCTCTCGTACGAGTCGGGAAGTCCGCAGGCACTGCTGGGCGTCTCCGAGATCTACCGTTACCGGGGTGATTATCCCAACTATTTTGCTTCCGTCACAGAGTTCTTGAACGGAGAGTTGGCTCCGCTCGAGATGAAGACTCGCTATATCCAGACGCTTTTCCAGCATACGGATCCTCAGTTTGTCCGTCGCTTCAAGCCCAACCTGGACATGCTGGTGGAGGCTTACCATGAGCAAGCGCCGAAAGACAGCACGGTCTTGCAGACCAGCAGTTCGTACTATTACAATACGGGGGACGGCGACAAGGCCCGCAGTTTGATGGAGACCTGTTGTGCGCTCTACCCCCAAAGTGTCGGCTCCCGGGGCATTTATGTCCAACTGCTGACGCTTCTCGAGGATTGGGAGGCGGCGGCTCCGGCTGCGGAGCAGGCATTCCAGGATTTCCCGACGCAGCCGGCCTTCCTGGAGATGAAGACCTATTCCGATTACAACTTGAAAGATTTCCCGGGCTTGATCCGGGATTGTGAACGGATCATCGAGGCTTCTTCTCCGCGGGATACTGCAGCCCGCCTGCGCGCCTATTCCAGCATTGGGGATGCCTGGCACGAGTTGGGCGATGGCCCCAAGGCCTATGCCGCCTATGAGAAAGCCCTCAAGCTGGATCCCAAGTACCTGCCGGTGCTCAATAACTACGCCTATTTTCTGTGTCTGGAAGGCAAGAAACTGAAGAAGGCGTACACGATGAGCAAGATCACAGTGGAGGCTGAGCCGGATAACCCTACTTACCTGGATACCTTTGGCTGGATCTTGTATCTGCAAGGCAAGGCATTGGAAGCCAAACCTTTCTTCAAGCACGCGATGCTCTACGGGGGCAAAGACTCCGCCGCGGTGCTGGACCATTATGCCGAAGTGTTGTATAAGTTGAAAGAATACGATACGGCGCGGGTCTATTGGAACCTGGCCAAGAATAAAAATACGGATGGCGCCATCCCGGATCTGGACGAACGGGTGGAAGCGCGCCTGAAGGCGATCGAATGATGCACACTCGCCCGGTCATATCGCTGCTGTTGTGCGTGCTCCTTTGTCTGGGCGCTGGGGCGTTGTATGGCCAGAATGTCAAGGAGAAGGAGTCCCGGAAGGCGCGGCTGGAGAAGGAAATCGCCATCCTGGACCGCCAGATCAAGGATAACGCGGCGAAAAATGCCGACGCTCTCTCTCGTCTGTCCCTTGTGCGCAGCAAAATCTCGACCCGGCAGGCCCTGGTCAGCGAGAGTGATCGGGAGATCGCGGCCTTGGAGGACTCTATCGCCGTCCGGCAAAAGCAGCTCGATGTGCTCCAAGCCCGGCTGGATACCATGGTCGCCTACAGTTCCCGGCTGGTCAAGAGCGCTTACAAGAACCGGGATTCCCGGATCTGGTATATGTACATCTTGGCGAGCGATAACATCGCGCAGGGATTCCGGCGGATGAGTTTTTTCAAGAACCTCTCTTCGCAGATGTCGGATCAGGCGGCGCGGATCAAGGCTTCCCAGGCGGAAGTAGAGAAGGAGAAGGCTGAGATGGAGCGATTAGCGGCCGATGCACGGCTGCTCAAATCACAGCGGATGAAGGATCTGCAACAGCTTAAGACGGAAGAGAAGGAGGCACAGACCTTGTCTGCCAACCTGTCCAAGCAAAAAGCCAAATATCAGAAAGACTTGGCGGCCAAGCGGCGCCAGGCCGATGCCTTGGAGCGAGAGATCCGTGCTGCCATCAACAAGGCCATCGGCGGGAGCGCCAAGGCCAAAGCCGGTTCCTCCAAGAAAGGGACCGCCAAACCCAAGGCACCGGTGGATTACAAGCTGGCGGATCAGTTCGTAGCCAACCGGGGGATCCTTCCCTGGCCGGTGGAGGGTGCGTTGACGGGACGTTTCGGAAAGCAATACCACTCCGTATTCAAGAATCTCCAACTGCCGGCCAACAATGGCGTCAACGTGGCCGTGTCGGCCAATGCACCGGTGAAAGCCGTGTTCAACGGAACCGTTGCTCAGATTACGGTTCTCCCCGGCTATCACCAATGCATCTTGGTGCAGCATGGCAATTATTTCACGCTATATGCCAAGATGAAGCAGGTAAACGTGAAAGCCGGAGAAAAAGTAAAGACGGAGCAGGTACTGGGCACCGTAGATACGATCGCCGGGGAGACGGTGTTCCATTTCGAGATCTGGGATGACCGGACGATCCCGCAGGATCCCGAGCTTTGGCTCCGGCCAAGATAGACCAAAACATTTATACTTGATATGAAAGCTGTCGTTCAAACCGATTTCCATCTTCCGGGTCAGATTTCCAAGTACACCGGAAAGGTCAGAGATGTCTATAGCCTCGGAGAGGATCTCCTCGTCATGGTGACTACAGACCGTATTTCCGCCTTCGACGTCGTTCTTCCCGAAGGCATTCCTTTCAAGGGCCAGGTCTTGAACCAGATCGCCGCCCAGTTCCTCGATCTAACCGCCGACATCCTCCCCAACTGGAAGATCGCCGTGCCGGATCCCATGGTAACCATCGGCCACCGTTGCGAGCCGTATAAGGTAGAGATGGTGGTCCGAGGTTATCTGGCCGGACATGCCTGGCGCGAGTACAAGGCCGGAAAACGGACGCTTTGCGGCGTCCCGATGCCCGAAGGGATGGTGGAAAACCAGCGTTTCCCCGAGCCCATCATCACACCGACCACCAAGGCGGCCGAAGGGCATGACGAAGATATCAGCAAAGAGGAGATCATCGCCCAGGGGATCGTCGCGCGTGATGAGTATGAGCAGCTCGAAGCTTATACCCGTGCCCTGTTCCAGCGCGGTACTGAGATCGCGGCCGCCAAGGGATTGATCCTGGTCGATACCAAGTATGAATTCGGCCGCAAAGATGGCCAGATCATCCTCATGGATGAGATCCATACGCCCGATTCCTCCCGCTATTTCTATGCGGAAGGTTACGAAGAGCGCCTGGCCAAGGGTGAGCGCCAGAAGCAGCTTTCCAAGGAGTTCGTGCGTGAGTGGCTGATGGCCGGCGGCTTCCAGGGCCAGGAAGGGCAGAAGGTCCCGGAGATGACCCCCGCCGTCGTGGCTGGGATCACCGACCGCTATGTCGAACTTTATGAGCATATCACGGGGCAGCCTTTCGAGCGTGCGGAGTGTGCGGATGTCGAGTCCCGTATCGAGAACAATATCCTTTCCTTTTTAAAGAGTCGCGTATGATCGAGCGTTATTCCAGAAAAGTCATGCGGGACGTCTGGACCGAAGATAATAAGTTCCACGCCTATCTTCAGGTCGAGATCCTATCCTGCGAAGCCTGGAGCAAACTGGGTGTCATCCCGGCTGAAGATGTGGAAAAGATCCGTCGGGACGCGCGTTTTGAAGTGAAGCGCATCCAGGAGATTGAGGAGCAGACCCGCCACGATGTCGTCGCTTTCACGCGGGCCGTCAGCGAGAGCCTGGGTGAGGAGCGCAAGTGGGTTCATTACGGCTTGACGTCCACGGATGTGGTCGATACGGCCAATGGCTACCTGATCAAGCAGGCAGATGCCATTTTGTTGAAGGATTTGGAGGAGTTCCAGGAAGTGCTGCGGCGTCGCGCCTTGGAGTTCAAGACGACGCCCTGCATCGGACGGACGCATGGGATCCATGCCGATATCACCAGTTTCGGCCTCAAATGGGCCCTGTGGTATGAGGAGATCAAACGTGGCATCGAGCGTTTCAAGACGGCGGCAGCAGGTGTAGAGGCCGGAAAGATGAGCGGGGCAGTGGGCAATTTCGCCAACATTCCGCCCTTTATCCAGGACTACGTCTGCGAGCAGCTGGGTATCGCTTCGGCCAATATTTCAACCCAGGTCTTGCAGCGCGACCGACACGCATACTACATCGGAACCTTGGCCCTGATCGCCTCCACGCTGGAGCAGATGGCCTTCGAAGTGCGCAATTTGCAGCGGACGGAGGTTCGCGAAGTAGAGGAAGCATTCCGCAAAGGCCAGAAGGGCTCGAGCGCGATGCCACACAAGCGCAACCCCATCAGCAGCGAGAATATCTGCGGTTGTGCCAGAGTTATGCGGGGTTACATGGCTGCTTCGTATGAGAACGTGGCGCTCTGGCACGAGCGGGACATTTCCCACTCTTCCACCGAACGCATCATCCTGCCGGACGCGACCGAGTTGTTGGACTATATGCTTACCCGTTTCAAGGGCATCCTGGAGAACCTGGTTGTCTATCCGGAGAATATGCTCTCCAACATCTACCGTACCAAGGGAGTGATCTTCGCCCAGCGGGTGATGAACGCTTTGATCGGCAAGGGCTTGTCTCGTGAAGAGGCCTACGATACTGTCCAGCCCATCGCGATGAAAGCTTGGACCGAAGGTTTGGATTACCAGACTTTCCTGAGGGATTCCGACAAGGTGATGGCTCTCCTGACGGAGGAGGAACTCTGGGATTGTTTCACCCTCGACTACTACTTCAAGAACGTAGATTTCATTTTCGACCGCGTCGGGATCCGGTAGCGCTAGCGAAACGGAACGAGCGGTACAGTGCCCGGGATATAATCATCCTGTTCCGGGACGAGGTGGATGATGCGCTGGTTGGCACTTCCGCGGAAGTGCAACTGCGTATCCCGCTGCTCTTGTATGAAGGGGCCGTCTACCAGCACGTCCAGATACTGTAGCATCTGTTTCTTTTCGGCGTCGGCCAGGATCTCCTCATAGGTGAACCCGGTCCAGCACCAGATGGTTTTGGAGGTTTCGGTTTTGATCCGGCGGGCCAGTTCCGTGAACGCATCCGCCTGGCAGAAAGGATCTCCGCCGGAGAAGGATACGTTGCAGAATTCATCCGCCTTGATCACGTTCAAAAGGTCGTCCACGCTCACCCAATGCCCGTTTTTCATATTCCAGGACTGGGGATTGTGGCAGCCCGGGCAGCGATGGCTGCAGCCCGCGCAATAAATGGAAGTCCTGAGGCCCGGCCCGTCGGCCATGGTCTCCTCGATCACTTCCATGATGCAGATTTTATCCTTGCACATAGGAGGGGACTACTTGTGAACCACGCGATCCTTCAACTCTGCCAGTTTGGCGCTGTTCCAACGGTTGGTCGTACCGACCAGATATCCCGTGATACGTTGTAGCGTGTCGATGTTGTGGCCATGGCAGTGCGGGCACTCCGTGAGTCCTTCGGTCGCATCCTCATAGCCGCAGTCCAGACAGCGGTTTCGGTTGTGGTTGACACTGCCGTAGCCGATGTCATACTTGTCCATCAGGTCCACGATGGCCATGATCGCCTCAGGATTGTGCGTCGCGTCGCCGTCGATTTCCACATAGAAAATGTGGCCGGCGTTCTCATATTTGTGGTACGGGCCCTCGATGGCGGCCTTGTGCTGCGGGGTGCACTTGAAATAGACCGGCACGTGGCTCGAATTGGTGTAGTAGTCTTTGTCGGTAACACCCTTGATGACGCCGAACTTCTTGCGGTCCATCTTGGTGAAACGACCCGCCAGGCCTTCCGCTGGCGTGGCAAAGAAGGTGAAGTTGTGCTGGAAGGTCTCGGCGTAGCCGGCCACTCGCTCCGACATATGGGAGATGATGCGGAGGCCGAGTTCCTGCGCTTCCTCACTCTCGCCGTGGTGCTTCCCGATCAGGGCGATCAGGGTCTCGGCGAGTCCGATGAATCCGATGCTCAGGGTGCCTTGATTGATCACGCTCTCGATCGTATCGCAATCCTCCAGCTTGTCACTGCCCATCCACAAGCCGCTCATCAGCAGCGGGAACTGTTTCTTGAGGGCCGTCTTCTGGAAGTTGAAACGCTCGTTGAGCTGCTTGGCTGCGATATCCAGCGCCCAGTCCAACTTGTTCATGAAGGCGCCGATGCGCTCTTCCTTGTTCTGGATGCCCATGCACTCGATCGCGATGCGCACGATGTTGACGGTCGTGAAACTGAGGTTGCCGCGGCCGATTGAAGTCTTGGGACCGAACTTGTTGCCGTACACGCGGGTGCGGCAGCCCATGGTCGCCACTTCATGCTCGAAGCGGCGCGGGTCGTCTGCCTTCCACGCGTCGTCCTGGTTGTAACTGGCATCCAGGTTCAAGAAGTTGGGGAAGAAGCGGCGCGCCGAGACCTTGCAGGAGAATTTATAAAGGTCGTAGTTGGGATCGGTGGGGAGATAGCTGACGCCCCGCTTCTTCTTCCAAATCTGTATGGGGAAAATGGCCGTGCTGCCGTTGCCCACGCCTTCATACGTCGTGTTGAGGATCTCGCGGATGATGCAACGGCCTTCGGCCGAAGTGTCTGTACCGTAGTTGATGGAGCTGAACACCACCTGGTTGCCGCCACGGGAGTGGATCGTGTTCATGTTGTGCACGAAGGCTTCCATGGCCTGGTGCACGCGGCCCACGGTTTGGTTGATCGCCTGCTGGACGGCGCGCTCGTCACCCAGCAGACCGGTCAAGTCGCGGCGGATATAGTCCCGGATCGGGATTTCATAGAGGTGGGAATACTTCCGGTTGTCGTAGGCTTCGAGTTTCTTGAGCTCCTCTTGGAAAGTCGTGCGCACATAAGGGGCCAGGTAGTAATCGAAAGCCGGGATGGCCTGTCCGCCATGCATTTCGTTCTGGACGGTCTCCATCGAGATGCAAGCCAGCACGGACGCGGTCTCGATCCGCTTGGCGGGACGGGACTCGCCGTGGCCGGCCTTCAGTCCGTTCTGCAGGATACGGTCCAGGGGATGCTGAATGCAGGTGAGGCTCTTGGTGGGGTAGTAATCCTTATCGTGGATATGGATATAACCGTTCTGCACGGCCGAACGCACGTCGTCAGAGAGCATGCAATTGTCCACATAGGCCTTGGTGGACTCGGACGCAAACTTCATCATCATGCCCGCCGGGGTATCGGTGTTCATGTTGGCGTTTTCGCGCGTGATGTCGTTGGCCTGGGCATCGATGATTTCCTGGAAGATCTCGTTGCTCTTGGCGTTGCGCGCCAGGCTCCGCTGGTTTCGGTAGGCGATGTAACGCTTGGCGGTCTCCTTGCGCGGGCTGTTCATCAGTTCCATTTCGACGCAGTCCTGGATCTCCTCGACGCTCATCTCACTCTTCTCATTCTTGGAAATCTTGTCTGCAATCTGGGCGGCAAGGATGATGTCTTCTCCCTGCTCGGTTACGGCCATGGCCTTCAGGATGGCTGCGACAATCTTCTGGTTATTAAACTCGACGATACGTCCGTCGCGCTTGATGACTCTCTTGATCATAGGAGTTTGGTTTTTAGTGCAAGTCGGTGAGGACAAAGATACGTCTTTCTGTATCCAGTTCCTCGGATTTCTGCAAGAAAAGTTTTCAACAAGAAATAAAATACCCCGCCAATCCATTGATTGACAGGGTATTGCATTTTCAATCTATTTAGAATTACTCTAAATTAGATATTTTTCTTACATTTTTGTTACGCGGGTGTTGATATCTTACGAGTTGACCACCCAGACCAGTACATGGTTGTCAAAAATGATGTATTCGAGCTCGAACTCTTCCTCAAAACCATCCTCGTCTTCGAAGGTTGCCTCGAGCTCTCCGTCTTTCTTGGGACGGAACTTTTCGACCTCGATCTGCTCCGCAAAATTGACATCGTACTGACCGAGCATCTTGTAGATGGCCTCTTTGGCGCACCAGTAAATGGCGAGCTGGCCGTTGCGCTTCTCATCCTCTTCGAGGTCCTCGATCTCGTCTTCGGAGAGTGCCTTTTTCTCCACGGAAGAGAAATCCCGGGCAAGGGACTCGATGTCGATGCCGACGTCCTCGTTGTCATTGAGGATGACGGCAACATATTTCTCCGTGTGAGTGATGCTGATGTTGGTGACGCAATTCTCGATGTAAGGCTTGCCGTTGTCGTGGTGGGAGAGATAGACCTTATCCTCGAACATCTCGTCCAGCAGCGCGCGGACGGCGAGCTTCTGGCGGCGCAGCGACTCACTGCGGATATAGGAAATCTCTTCCATCTCGTCGGAAGGGACCGAACTCAAGGCTTTGAGTTCTTCTTCCGTCTCGGTGACTTGCCAAACGCCGATCCGGGTTTTGTCGTCAAGTTCTTTTTTTAAATAAAGCGGCATAGTGATATAAACAATATACCCTCTCAGGCCTGGGCCTGGAAGGATGCTTTCGGGTTATGGATAGGATTGTACGCCAACGGAACCTCAGAGGCTGGGTCCGCGGTTGTGCCGGTGTCTGTCAGTATGGTACTGGGAGGCTCCATGTCGTGTTTAACAAAACTTTTAGCGTACAAATATAATGATTATTTTGTATTTTTGTATCCCTATGGCCGAAAAGAAGCAGGACATACCCACAAAAGCCTATAAGGATCATATCGAGATCCGGGGTGCGCGAGCCCATAACCTCAAGAATGTGGATGTGGACATCCCGCGGGGTAAGTTTGTCGTCGTGACAGGCCTCAGCGGCAGCGGTAAGTCTTCGCTGGCATTCGACACCATCTACGCCGAAGGGCAGCGTCGCTACATGAACACGCTCTCTCCCTATGCCAAACATTTCATGGGCATCCTGGAGAAACCGGAGGTCGAGAGCATCGAAGGCCTGAGTCCGATCATCGCGATTGAGCAGAAAACGACCGGCTCCAACCCACGCTCGACTGTCGGTACGATCACGGAGATTTACGACTTCCTACGCCTATTGTATGCCCGGGCTTCGCGAGCCTATTCGCCGGTCAGCGGCGAAGAGATGGTTCGCTATACCGATGAGCAGATCGTTACCCTGATCCAGACACGCTATAAAGGGCGCAAATGCTTGCTGCTCAGTCCGTTGGTGCGGGGACGAAAGGGCCATTACCGGGAGCTTTTCGAGCAATTGCGCAAGCGCGGTTACACGCAGGTGCGCATCGACGGGGAGATTCAGGAACTCGGGACCGTCGAGGCCGTGGACCGTTACAAGGCCCATTTCATCGAGCTCGTCATCGACAAGCTGAAGCCCGGAGACGGGGATGAGAAGCGGATTCGCGATTCGGTCGTGTCCGCCCTCAACCAGGGCAAGGGCTCACTGGCGATCCTGGACTATGAGACCGGCTCGCTGCATCATTTTTCCAAACACCTGGTGGACCCGCAGAGCGGTGTATCGTTGCAAGAACCGGCGCCCCATACCTTTTCTTTCAATTCGCCGGAGGGCTACTGCCCGCACTGCAAAGGCCTGGGCCGTATCGTCAATGTGGATATCGACAGTATCGTACCGGATCGACGGCTGAGCGTGGCGGACGGCGGTATCGCGCCGCTGGGCAAGCTCCGGGAAACCCGGAAATTCGAGATCATTCGCTCCATCGCGCGCAAGTACGGTTTTTCACTGTATGAGCCGATCGCCGACATCCCGGATGAAGCGCTCTCCCATATCATTTATGGCTCGGATGACCTGTTCCGGATCGGCGAAGGCAACCAGTCTGAGATGGTGAGCTTCCCCGGGGTTCTGGACGACATCGACGAGAAGATCGAATGTCCGGTCTGCCATGGGACGCGGCTCAACGAGAATACAAAATGTTTCCGCATCGACGGGAAGACGATCTCCGAGGTCTCCGCAATGGAGATCAGTTCGCTCCGCCAGTGGCTGGAGCAGTTGCCTTCCGTCTTTAACAAAAGGGAGAATGCGATCGCCCGCGATATCTTGAAAGAATTGACGGACCGGGTGGACTTCATGCTGGACGTGGGCTTGGACTATCTGTCCCTCGACCGGCCGACAGCGTCCCTGTCAGGAGGCGAAGGACAGCGGATCCGGCTGGCAACGCAGATCGGTTCCAAACTGGTCAACGTGCTCTATATTCTGGATGAACCCTCTATCGGCCTCCATCAGCGGGACAACCGGAAACTGATCGCCTCGCTGAAAAAACTCCGGGACGAAGGCAATTCGGTCATCGTCGTCGAGCATGACGCTGAAACCATGGAGAGCGCCGACTGGATCGTCGATGTGGGCCCCGGCGCCGGCGAAGAAGGCGGCCGTATCTGCTACAACGGCCCTGCCATGAAGGTGCTCGCCGAGCCGCCAGCCCCTGGCGAATCCATCACGCTGGAGTACCTGCGCGCTGAAAAAACCATCCCGGTTCCCCGCCACCGCCGCAAAGGCAATGGCCTTACCCTCGGGCTCCGCGGAGCCACCGGCAACAATCTCAAAAACCTCGACGTTGATTTCCCCCTCGGCCGCTTGATCGGTGTCAGCGGCGTCAGCGGCAGCGGCAAATCCTCCCTCGTCAATGAGACCCTGATGCCCGTCGTCAAGAACCAGTTGTACCGATCCAAACTCTACCCGCTTCCTTACCGCGAAGTCGTAGGCCTCAAGCATATTGACAAACTGATCGAGATCGACCAGAGCCCCATTGGCCGCACCCCCCGGAGCAACCCGGCGACCTTTACCGGCGTTTTCAACGACATCCGGGCCCTCTTCGAAGATACGCCCGACGCCAAGGTTCGTGGCTTCAAGGCCGGCCGTTTCTCCTTCAATGTCCCCGGCGGACGCTGTGAGGAGTGCAAGGGCGCCGGCATCAAAGTGATCGAAATGAATTTCCTCCCTTCGGTCCACGTCGTTTGCGACGAATGCCGGGGCCATCGCTACAAGGAAGATACGCTGGCAGTCCACTATAAAGGAAAGAATATCAGCGACGTGCTGGAGATGCCGATCAGCGAAGCCTACGAGTTCTTCAAGCCCATCCCCAAGATCGCCCAGAAATTGAAGGCGCTTGTGGATGTGGGCCTGGGCTACGTCCATCTGGGCCAGTCGGCCGTCACCCTTTCGGGAGGCGAGAGCCAGCGGATGAAACTGGCCGCGGAACTTTTCCGCTCCGCTACCGGCAATACGCTCTACATCTTGGACGAGCCGACCACCGGACTTCATTTCGAGGATATCAAAGTGCTGCTGGGCGTGTTGCAACGGCTGGTGGATCAGGGTAATACCGTGATCATCATCGAGCACAACCTCGACATCCTCAAGTCCGTGGACTGGATCATCGACATGGGGCCTGAGGGTGGGGCCCGGGGCGGCCGCGTGATCTCCCAGGGTACGCCGGAGGAAGTCGCCATAGATCCCGCTTCCGTCACCGGCATGTATTTGAAAGAAGTATTAAAGTAAAAACAGATATGACTAAAATCGAAGCCGCAAGGCAGGAATACAAGGACTGGTGCAACGCCATCGGCGTGGACACCATTGATGCGCTCAATGCGACCCTCGCCGAAGGCCGGGCCATCGAACTGATCAATCTCTGCGAGGCCCGTCAGGAGCGCAAGTATGCCGACATCGCCAACCAGATTTATTACCGGCGGCGCAAGTCCCGGATCGTCATGATGTCCGGTCCTTCCTCCAGCGGCAAGACCTCTTCGTCCCTGCGGATCGCGCAGCAGTGCCGCGTCCTCGGGCTCAATCCCAAGGTGATCGAGTTGGACAACTATTTCGTCAGCCGCGACCGGACGCCGCGGGACGAGAAGGGCGAATATGATTTCGAGTCCCTGTACGCGATGGATATCCAGTTGCTGGATGAGCAGTTGAATGCCCTGCTGGACGGCCAGGAAGTGGAGCTTCCCCGTTTCGACTTCCGGGCAGGGATGCAACTCAAGAGCGGCAAGACACTGCAGCTGGGTCCCAACGATATTCTCTGCATGGAAGGCATCCATGCCCTCAACCCGGAGCTGACTTCGGCAGTTGATCAGACCAAGATTTTCCGGATCTACATCTCGGCCCTTTCCGCCCTTCCGGGCGGAGAGAAGCTGCACAACTCCACGACGGACAAGCGCCTGCTTCGTCGCATCGTGCGGGACAACCGCGTGCGGGGCATTTCGCCGGAAGGAACGATCCTTCGCTGGCCCAGCGTACGGGCGGGTGAGGAAAAGAATATCTTCCCTTATGAAGAGAACGCCGAGGTAGTCTTCAACTCCTCGACGCTCTATGATATTCCGCTGCTGCGGTATTATGCGGAGCCCCTGCTGGAGGGCATCGCTGAGTCTTCGCCAGCGTATGAGAAGGCCCGGAAACTCATCACCTTCCTCAGCAACATCACTGCGCTCAAGCCGGCTGAGATCGCCGCGATCCCGCCGACCAGCATCATGCGCGAATTCATCGGCGGGCAGACACTCTGATCTTACCGGACCTCGACCCAGCGGCCGGGAAGGGTGGCGCTGACGGAGTGGTCATACATTGCCTCACAACTGACAGCCGGGAGGTAGAAGCGTCCCGGGTAGGTTGCGGTCAAGGTCAGCGGCACGCTCACGCTCTCTCCGGCACCCAGATCAAAGAAACTGTACACCCGGTCATCCCGGAAGTCCTGGTAGCTGATGCCCGCGGGATAAGAGATCCCGGTCTTGTAGATCCGGTCATTCTTGATCTCCCAGCCGGAAGGGAAGCGCTCAGACAGGGCGATATCCTGGACAGCGACACCCGATTTGTTGGTGATCACGGCCACGGCCTTGAAAATCTGGCCCCGTTCCAAGGACGCTACATCGACCGCAGCTCCCTTTTCATCCACATAGCGGATCTCCATCGAAAGCCCTGCACTCTGCGCCTTTTCTTCTCCGGCAGCTGGGATGCCCGTCACGGAAAGGACGGCATAAACCGGGGCTGATCCGTTGTTGGTCAGCTTCAAAGTCTGTTTGCCGGAGGCAGCGTCACGGACCAGGTCCCGACGGACAAAACACTTGGCCGACTCCATCCGGAAGACTTTGCCTGCCGTCGCGACTTCCGTCGAAATGCCCTTTCCGGCCATCTCTGCCGCAAAGCTACTCATGGCATACAAGGCCCAAGCCGTGGATTGGGTGCTCATATAATGATTCGGGTCATTCAGGGACTTCGCCAGATCCGTGGCGATCTTGAAAGCTTCTTCCCGCTTTCCGGTCAGCGTGTGAACCTTGAGGGCGATGGCCTGGTTGCGGTCTTGGCTGCCGTACCAAGCATACTGCCGCTGATCCGTTTCCGTGTATGGAAGCCCGGAAACCATCTCCTGGGCCAGGGATTTTTTGCCATCGCACGCATAGGCGGCAGCCAGGAGCCAGCGGGCATTGTTGGGCAGGTCCTTGACCGTGCGCATCGTGTTCATGATGCCTCGCTGGGGCTTGCCGGCCGCAGCCAGGGCATACAGCCCGTAGGCGCGGACAAAGGCATCGGCGTGTGTGTTGGCAGCCAGGCTGGAGACGTAGCGGGTCAGCGATGCCTTTAATTCGGCCGGCACCGCATAGCCGGCATTCTCCGCCTCCTGGAGGAAATGGAGGGCGTAGGCACTGCCGAACGGAGAAGATTCGGCTGTGCCGGGCCAGTAGCTGAGCGAGCCATCGCCGAGCCGGAAGCTTTGCAGGCGGCGGATGGCACCCTTGACATTGAACTCATTGACAGCGGACGCGTCGGCATCCTGATCGCTCAGTGCGGAAAGGTACAACTGCGGGAAGGCCGCGGAGACCGTCTGCTCCAGGCATCCATAAGGATAATCCATCAAATAGGACATGCGGCCCTGGAGATTGATCGCCGGGATGGAGGAGAGTTCGAGTGAGAGTGTGTTGGACGCATCAACCCCGAAGAGATCCGCATCCAGGGAAACGCTCTTGCCGGCATCGATCAGGGCGCTTTGCAGGCGGGTAACGGAAGGGTTAGGGTTGAGGACATCGATCTCGATATCATGACGGGAACGGTCTGAACCGGCGACGGCACTCACGCGGACGTGACCGATGCCGGTCTGCTGCCCGACCTGCAAGGCAAAGTACTCGACTTGCTGGCCTTCCTTGTCGCTCCGGACTTCCAGACTGGAGGGACCGACGACAGTGAATGCCTTGTCGGCATCAATGGAGAGTTTGACCTTTCCGACTTTATCTTTGAGAGAGAAGAGCGTGACAGGGACATTGATCGTTTCTCCGACGCTGACGGTGCGGGGCAGGGAAGCCTGCACCATCACGGGCTGGGTCACGTTGACGTTCTGCTGGCAACTGCCTTGGGCTTTGCCGTCCGTAGCGATGACCATGGCCCGGAGCGAGCCGATGTATTGCGGGATCGCCGCCTTGTGCGTGGCGCTCTTGCCGGGCTTCAACTCGAAGGGACCGAGCCAGGAAACGACCGGAGTGAAACGCTCAGCTTTGCGACGCTTGAGCGGGCCGGAGGCCTTGTCGTCGCCGCCGATGGCAAACAATTGCTCGATATGGCCGCCATAGGCTCCGATGATATCATCATACAGATCCCAGGTGCGTACACGCAAGGCTTCTTTGGCGTAGAAAGATTGCCAGGCATCGGGGGTCTTGTAACCCGTCAGCGAAAGCAGACCTTCGTCCACCAGCGCGACGACATAGCTCATGCCTCGTCCGTCCTTTTCCTTGACCCGGAAACTGACTTCGCTCTCCGGCTTGATCTCGCCGGGGATGTCAATCTGCGGATGCAGGTGCGAGGACGGATCTTCCACGTTGAGGTTCTGGACACCGTACAGGCGGATGGGGGCATCGTTGAGGCTGCTCTGGTAGGGCTGGATCAACGTGATGAAGGCATAGGCGTTCGGCAGCATGTCAGCCGTGATCGGGATGCGGATCTCCGTGCTGCCTTCGTAGCAATTGATCCGGTCGGTCCGAAGGACCTTGCCGCCTTTCTCGATGGAGACCAGGGCCTCGGATCCTTTGGCAGACGGGATGGACAGACGGGCGGTCTGTCCGACAGCGTACTGCTCTTTGTCGGCCCGGATGGCAAGCCGGGTCGCGCCGTCCGAAACTTCTTCACTGCCATTGGACTCCTGGACGTCGCAGATCATGGCGGTCGCGTGGCCGCCTTTCTCGTCCGTGACTCGGACGTAATAGGTCCCGTTCGGGAATTTCGCCCAGTCGAAGTGGAAGGCACCGCGGCCATCCTGGGTGGAGAACCGCTCCTCGTAGACGAGTTCCTTGCTCTGACCGGCCATGTAAGAAGCGATCTCGGAGGATGCGTTCCACCACCAGCTCCAGTCTACGTGGTAGATTTCGGCATGGAGGCCGGAAACGGAGACACCCTTGCCATCCGGAGTGACCGTCGCTACGTCGAAACGGTGGCTGATGCCACGCTGGAGATATTCGCTCTCCCAGGGACTGACGTCCAACTGGGTCTTGAGTCCGACATAGACGTCGAAGGGAGACAGCCGGAACTCGGAATAGCTGGTGCTGAACTCGCCCGAAGGCTCATAAGCCCGGAGGGTGAAGCCGCCGGTGAGCATCCCGGGGACGGCGCGCTTGTTGAGCCGGATGGCCGCGTTGAGCGAACAGTGGCCGGCGGTGTCGGTGACCATGCCGGAATAGGCGAATTTCTGATCGTCGAAAGCGCGGGCGTCATCCTTGAAATCATAGTCTTCAAAGCCCTTGAAAGACGTCTTGGCCGAGGTGACGTCCAGTTCGCCATCCACTTTGAGACCGCTGCCAGGGGCGCCATAGAGCCAATTGACAGCGACCGTTCCCCGGCTGTCGCCTTCCAGTCGGATGAGCGGATCGGGGAATTGCAGGTCGATATCCAGTTTGTTGGGCTTGACCGTTTCGATGCGAAGGGCTTTGGTAAAGTGCTGGCCGCCGATCTCCACTTGGACGGACCATCTGCCCGTGGCAGCGTCCGGCTGGGTCGAGAACGGGAAATAAAAGAGGGGCTTGCCGTCATATTTGCGGGTCAGGGTCTGGACCACTTGGCCGTCGGGATTGCGTAGTTGCGCAGTGATGGGATAGCCCTCGGGGAGGACGCCGTCCTCAAACCCGACAATCGTGCCGATGTGAAGGGTGTCGCCGGGGCGCCAAACGCCCCGTTCGCCGAAGATATAGGCCTTGATCCCATCCTGGTGGGTTGCCCCGCTGACATCGAAGTTGCTGGTAGTGAGCGCCTTCTCCTTCTTCAGGTCTAGATAGGACCAGCTGCGGGAGTCGTTGGCGACGAGGAAACGGGCCTCGCTGCGGACCGGGATGGAAAGGTGCCCGTCGTGGTCGGAAACTCCTTTGGCGAGTTCCTGGCGGACGAAGTCATAGAGTTTGATTCGTACGCCGCTCTTCGGCTTGCCACTGAGGATGTCGAAGACAAAGACATCCAGGGCTTTGTCACCCTGCTTGGCGACCATGGCCAGGTTGGAGCAGAGCAGGCTGACCCGCCGGTTCTTGTAGGTATCGTAGTTGCCGAAGGAATAGTCGCTGTCGTAGAAAGTCTCTTCCGTGAGCGCTTCCCGGCCGCGGATCTCCAAGTAGTAGATGGCGCCCGGTTCGGGCCGGATCAGCTCGTCAAGCCCCAGGGCGTAAGTCCGGGCCTCTCTCAGATGGGCGGCGGTCGGGCTTCCCAAGACGATCAGCGTGTCTGCGACCAGTTTGGAAACGCGGTCCAACTCATATCGGGCATCGTACCCGTTGTTTTGCATGAACTGAAGGATATTGTCTCCAAAGACCTTCCGGACCCGGACCTGCGCCTGGGCATACCCGCACGAACGGAAGGGCAGATCCCAGTGGCCGGAGGAAGGGAGGATCGAGCCTTTGCCGAGGAATCGGATCTCAGGGACGATCTCTTCGGAGGAAAGCCTGCCGTTATCGGGGGCGACGGGCGTCGGAGTGGCAACGGGGGTGTCCGGGGCAACGGGTACCGGGGACAGGGTGCCGGGAGCCGCCGTGATGGATACGGATGCTTCCTTAGTGGCAGGACTGCCGGACGTGCGAGCCGGATTGTCATGGCATCCGGCCAACACCATCAAGAGGGCCAGACAAACAGGGAAAAAGCGGAAGGTTTTCATTCGCATGAAATTTAGTATTTTTGTCTTCGGATGAACAAAGTTACGAAAATAGTTCTGATAATACTCTATGCCGTAGGGCTGTGGTACGCATTCTGTTTGCCCAGGCGGCTGTTTCCTTCGCCGTGCAGCGTCACGCTGCTCAGCCGGGAAGGGGACTTGCTGGGCGCCCATATCTCTCAGGACGGCCAGTGGTATTTCGCTCCTTCGGACACAGTGCCCGAAAAGTTCAAGGCTTGTATCATCTGCTACGAAGACAAACGTTTCCGCCTCCATGGTGGAGTCGATCCCTTGGCTGCCTTTCGGGCGTTAAGGCAAAATCTGCGCCAGGACCGGGTCGTCAGCGGCGCCAGTACACTCACGATGCAGGTGATCCGCCTGAGTCGGCCCGATAGTCCGCGCACGCTCCCGGAAAAGCTCTATGAGGCCGTGTTGGCCACGCGGCTGGAGTGGCGTTGCAGCAAAAAGGAAATCCTCGCTCTCTACGCATCCCATGCCCCGTTTGGGGGCAATGTGGTGGGACTGGATGCTGCAGCCTGGCGCTATTTCGGACGCCCTGCAGACGAGTTGTCATGGGCGGAGAGTGCCATGCTGGCCGTTTTGCCCAACGCGCCTGCCTTGATCCATCCGGGACGGAATCGGGAGCGCCTGCTCGCCAAACGAAATGCTCTGCTGGATCAGCTCTCGAAGAAAGGGGTCATCGATGCGACTGAGTGCCTGCTGGCCAAGGACGAACCGTTGCCGGACAAACCCCGGCCGATGCCGGACCAGGCTTATCATTTGCTGGAACGCGGACGCTTTGACAGTGGCAACGGGATGATCCCATCCACTTTAGACACGCGTCTCCAACAGCGGGTGAATGCTGTTGCGGCGCATCATTTCGATCTTTACCACGCCAATCTGGTGGATAATATGGGCATTCTGGTCGTGGAAGTCGCGACCGGGCAGATCCGGGCTTATTACGGCAATACGCGTGGCTGCGCGGCGGATCTGCGGGGTGCCGATGTGGACATGATTCCGGCCGCTCGTTCCAGCGGCAGTACGCTCAAACCCCTGCTTTATGGGGCCATGTTGCAAGAAGGCCTGATCCTTCCCGGCAGTTTGATCAAGGACACGCCCTACAACTACAACAATTTCTCTCCCAAAAACTTCAACCTGACCTACGAGGGTGCCGTCCCAGCCCGTGAAGTGATCGAGCGTTCGCTGAATGTCCCGTCGGTGCGGATGCTGGAGCAGTACGGGGCCGAGCGCTTCCTTTCCCTGCTGGGTACATTGGGCTTTAGGACCATTGACAAGTCAGCGGATCATTACGGCCTGTCCCTCATCTTGGGCGGGGCGGAAATTTCGCTGGAGACCTTGGCCCGTGCCTATTATTATCTTGCGGCCCGACTCTCCGACCGAGCGCTGTACAAGAACCTGGCTTACCGCACTGATGTGCCGAGAGAACGGCTCTCCGAAGGAGATGTCCCTTTGTCGCCCGCTGCCATCTGGCTTACCTTCGAGGCTTTGTCTGCCGCCAACCGCCCGGAGGAGGAAGCCTCCTGGCTGGATTTCTCCTCCTCGCGCAAGATCGCCTGGAAAACCGGAACGAGCTGGGGCAGCCGGGATGCTTGGAGCGTGGGGGTGACGCGTGACTATGTCGTCGCGGTCTGGGTAGGCAACAGTGACGGAGAGGGCCGGGCCGGAATGACGGGCGTGTCGTATGCTGCTCCCGTGATGTTTGAGGTTTTCTCCAGTCTGCCTTCTTCTCCCTGGTTTGAGGCACCGTATTATGATATGACGCAGGTGGAAGTGTGTCGGCGAAGCGGCTTGCCGGCCAGCCCGTTGTGTCCGGAGCGGGATACCCTTTGGGTGCCGGACATCGCCGTGCGGCCGGATCCCTGCCCCTACCATCGCCGGGTTCATTTAGACGCCGGACGCCGCTACCAGGTCCACAGCGGCTGCTATCCGGTGAGCGAGATGGTGACGGACACCTGTTTCGTCCTGCCGCCGGCTCAGGAGTGGTACTATAAAAGAAGGCATCTGGATTACGTCTCGCTCCCGCCGAAGCATCCGCTCTTCGAGGTGGATGCCGGGGAGCGCAATCCCATTGATATCATCTATCCGCAATCCGGAGTTACCGTCATCCCGACCCGGGGCCTGGATGGGCAGAAGAAGGGGGTTGTGATGCAGGCCGCCCATTCCGATCCGGATGCGGTGCTGTTCTGGCACTTGGATGGGGAATACTTGGGACAGACGCGCGGCGAGCATGAGAAACGGCTCTGTCCGGAGCCGGGTACGCATCTGTTGACGTTGGTCGATGGAGATGGGGCCCGCCGGAGCGTACGCTTCCTCAGCGAATAGACTAGCGGGTTTCGATCCCGTCCACCCAGCCGGTTTCGGGGTCTTTCCAATTGAAGGGCTGAAGGAAGGGGTTGTGGGTGCGCTCGTAGCCGATGGTCGTACTGCCCCCATGGCCAGGATAGACTTTCACGTCTGCATCCAGGCCCATGAGTTTGTCCATCACGGAAACAATCTCTTTGTCATAGTCGCCCCAGCGCAACTGGGTGTTGCCGATGGTCCCGGCAAAGAGCGTATCCCCGCTGAACAGGACGCCATCCTCCGCATCGAAGTAGCAGACGCTGCCGGGGGAGTGGCCGGGGGTCTCGAGGACCCGAAGCGTCAGTCTTCCAATCGGGATCGTATCGTCTTCGTGCACTTCCTGCGTCGGCCATCCTGTATCCGGGACCGGCATGCCGCCGTCGGCCGCCATCGGGGCGGCGTCCCGCAGAATGACGGCTTCATCCGGGTGGAGCCGGACGGGAACGTCATATTTCTCTACACAATGAGCTACGGCGTAGATATGGTCGAAATGGGCATGGGTAAGCAGGACAGCTTGCAGTCGGAGTCCCTGCTCCGCAAGGCAGGCATCCAGGCCGGCGATTTCGTCTGTTCCCAGGAATCCGGGATCGATCACGGCGGCCGCTCCTTGCCCGTCGTCGATGAGGTAACTGCGCTCTCCGTAAGGGTTGCAAGAGAAAATACGGATGTTGATCATCGCTCTGTCTTTTTCGTCTGCAAAAATAAAAAAGGTTTGCTAAATTTGTAGGACATCACAGTTAATAACGCGCTTCAATGCATATAGGAGTAGCAGGAAATATCGGCAGCGGCAAGACCACGCTGACCCGGATGCTCGCCGAGCATTACGGCTGGACTCCCCAGTACGAATCGGTCACCTACAACCCTTATTTGGAAGATTATTATAAAGATATATCCCGTTGGTCCTACAACCTGGAAACCTATTTCCTGGCGCAACGCTTCAAGGATCTGCTGGAGATCTCCAAATCGGACGATGTCATCATCCAGGACCGGACGATCCTGGAAGGCGTGTATATTTTCGTGGCCAACAACAAGGCGCTCGGCAACCTGTCCGAGCGGGACTTCGATACGTACATGCAGTTGTTCGAATTGATGATGTCGATGGTCCGGCTGCCCGATCTGCTGATCTACCTGAAGTCTTCCGTCCCGCACCTGGTCAGCCAGATTCAGAAGCGCGGGCGGGATTATGAGCAGGGGATGAGCCTGGAGTATCTGTCGGGCCTGAACGAGCGCTATGAGTCCTGGATTTCTTCCTACAAAGGCCCGCTGCTGGTCCTTGATGTGGACGAGCTGGATTTCCAGAACCGGCCAGAGGATTTCGAGGCGATCACGGACAAGATCGACGCCCGCCTGTTTGGCCTTTTCAAGTAATTTCGATACATTTGCAAACTTATAAAACTCAAGAATATGCACGTCGCAATTGCCGGTAACATCGGAAGCGGAAAGACGACGCTGACCAAGATGCTTGCCGCCCATTATGGCTGGATCCCGAAGTTCGAGTCCGTGGATTTCAATCCCTATCTGTCCGATTTCTACGAGGATATGGAGCGTTGGTCCTTCAATCTCCAGATCTATTTCCTCAACAAACGTTTCAAGGATGTCGTGGAGATCTCTCGTTGTGACGATGTTGTCGTCCAGGATCGCACGATCTTCGAGGACGCCCGGATTTTCGCACCCAACCTGCATGCCATGGGCCTGATGTCCTCCCGGGATTTCGAGAACTATACCGATCTCTTCGATCTGATGATGTCGCTCGTGAGTCCGCCCGACCTGATGATTTATCTGCGTTCCTCGATCCCGAACTTGATCTCCCAGATCCAGAAGCGGGGCCGCGAATATGAGAAGAGCATCCGAATCGACTACATCACAGGTCTCAACGAGCGTTATGAGGAGTGGATCAAGGACTACAAAGGCAATCTGCTGATCATTGATGCGGATACGATCAAGTTTGGCAACAACCCGGAAGATTTCTCCAAAGTGACCGACATGATCGACGCACAGCTTTATGGATTATTTACACCTAACAAAGATATTTATGGACAATAACAGACCGACCATCATCGACTTTGTCGAGAAATACAGTCATAAGTTCGCAAAGAATGTGTACATCCGCGAGAAGGTGGATGGCGTATGGAAGGAGATCACGCAGGAGCAGACCCGGGAAGAAGCGTATCGGATCGGCGCCGGTTTGATGGCGCTGGGCGTGGAAAAAGGGGATAAGGTTGCGTTGCTCTCAGAGAGCCGCGCGATGTGGGTATTGGCAGAGTTGGGAGCCATGTATGCCGGCGCGACCGACGTGCCGCTCTCCGTCAACCTTGGTGATGGGAAGGATCTCCTCTTCCGCATCCATCACTCCGAGGCCAAGTGGATCCTCGTATCCGCCAACCAGTTGCCCAAGATCCGCGCCATCCTCAGCGAATGTCCGGCTGTCCAGCGGGTCATTGTTTTTGATGATACGGCCTTCTATGTGGATAGCCTCCAAGATCGGGAAATCCGAATGTCGGATATCCAGAAGATGGGCGAAGGCTTCCTGAAGACTCACAAAAAGGATTTCGTGGATCGCTATACGGCTGTCGGGCCCGATGACTATGCCAATATCAGCTATACCTCCGGCACGACGGCAGATCCGAAGGGTATCTTGCTGACGCACCGTAACTATACGGCCAATGTGGCTCAGGGAAGCAGTGTCATCTCGCTGGACGAGAATGATGTCCTGCTGATCATCCTGCCGCTCGACCACTGCTTCGCCCACGTGGCAGGTATGTACACGATGATGATGTATGGCGGCAGCATCGCCTTCGTCCCGATCGGTAAGAATGCCCTCGCGACGCTCAAGAATGTGCCGACAGCGATCAAGGAGACGCGTCCCCATGCGATGCTTTCCGTCCCGGCGCTCGCCCGTAATTTCAAGAAAAACATCGAGGCCGGTATCAAGGCCAAGGGTCCCAAGGTCGAGAAACTCTTCAATTTCGCTGTCAAGAACGCGATCGCGTACAATAAGGAGTATTATAATGCCGGTGGCATCCTCAACTGGTGGCGCAAGCCGCTGATGTGGATCTTTGACAAGTTGATTTTCAAGAATGTGCGGGAGAGTTTCGGCGGCCGTATGAAGTTCTTTGTCGGCGGCGGTGCGCTGCTGGACATCGAACTCCAGCGTTTCTTCTGTGCCGTCGGGATGCCGATGTTCCAAGGTTATGGACTGACCGAGGCGACGCCGATCATCTGCGCCAACTCGGCCGGGCACGCGATCTTCGGATCCTCGGGCCGTATCGTCAAGCCGATGGACTGCAAGATCTGTGATGAGCAGGGCAACGAGGTCCCCATCGGCCAGAAGGGAGAGATCGTCATCCGGGGCGAGAACGTGATGGCCGGCTACTGGAAAAACCCCAAGGCAACCGAGGATACGATTGTCGATGGTTGGCTGCATACCGGAGATATGGGCTACATTTGTCCCTGGGATACCGACTTCCTCTATGTCGTAGGTCGTTTCAAGTCCCTTCTGATCAGTTCGGACGGTGAGAAGTATTCTCCGGAAGGCTTCGAAGACAGTCTCCCGGAGGTGTCCAAGTTCGTTTCCCAAGTCGTGCTGCATAACAACCAGGATCCTTATACCATCGTGATGATCGTGCCTGAGAAGGATGCGCTCGCCGAGTATGTCAAAGGACAGGGTCTCGACCCCGCTTCCCGGGAAGGAAAGATTGCGATGCTCCGGAAGATCCAGTCCGAGATCGACAGCTACAAGAAGGGCGGCGCGCATGAAGGCTTGTTCCCGGAGCGCTGGCTGCCGGCAGCGGTCATCATCTGTGACGAACCGTTCACCATCGCCAACCGGATGATGAATTCCACGATGAAGATCGTCCGTGGCAAGGTTGAAGAGCACTACGCCGACCGCATGGCCTACGCCTATACCGCGGAAGGTAAGAATCTGCTGAACGAGAAGAATCTGGCGTCTTTGTAGCAGAAATGCAATTTATCGCAGGGCCCGGGCTTGATAGTCCGGGCCTTTTTTGTGATAAAAGGCGAATCCTTCGGACTTATTTGTAAAAACAGTAAATACTGGACGAAAGTATTAGAAAATATTAAAAATAAATGGTAATATTGTAAACCTTTAAGCAATTTAAACGAAAGAAAGACAAGAGCCGAGAAACTATGAATCCTTTGATGAATGAGATCAAGCTTTCCGAACTGGTCCGTTTGTATCCGATGTTCAAAGCCGATGATCCAGCGTATGATTTTTCTGTGGCTAAACTAGACTATGACGGTGAAATAGAGATTTTTAAGTATCCCTGCCGTTTTCAAGGGTATCTGGCGATCACCTGCCTGGAAGGCCAATTTGAAATCAGCCTGAACTTGCACACCTACGTGATCCGGAAGAATATGATTTTCTTCTGTGAGCCGGGTAATATTGTCCAGTTTCATACTTCCAAAGAGGCTCCTTCCCGGAAAGTCAGCTTTTACATTGCCGCCATTTCGGACCGCCTTGTCCATGAAGTGATGCGGGACACTTCCCGTCTGTATCTCGATTCCATCGCTGTCCATGAAGCGCCCTGCCTGGTCCTTCCGGAGTGGGAGTTCGGGATGCTGGTGCGCTACAGTGAACTGTTGGACGGTCTGGTTGCTGCTTGGGCTCCGGACATGAAAGGGGCCTTGCACGCCTTGGTTTGTTCGCTGATTTTTTTCCTCCGCTCGTTCTGGGCCGAAATGCGCAAGGAGCAGGAATTGAATGCTCCGGCCCATTCTGCCCGGGCGCAGGCGACTGTGGATAAGTTTATCCGTCTGGTGACGGAGCATCATATGTCCGAGCACTATCTGGCTTTCTACGCCAAGAAGCTGGGCATCACGCCGAAATACCTGTCCAAGCTCGTCCGGGACGTTACGGGCCATTCCGCTCCGGAGTGGATCGATTCGTTCCTGGTCCTGGAAGCGAAGAACATGCTGAAATACTCCAACATGGCGATCAAGGAGATCGTGTACAAAATGCAGTTTCCTGACCAGTCCTCCTTTTACAAGTTTTTTAAGTTACACACCGGCATGATACCCAGTGAATACCGGAAATCGTAAAAAATGATTAAGAATCGTAATTAATAGCTTTGTATTTGTAAAAAGTTTCGTATTTTTGTCTTCGAGCATTGAATTAATTATTCATGTTCAGTTGTTAAGTTCGTTTTATATGCGGAGGATGTCTTTGTGAAAAGGCATCCTTCTTGTTTATGGACTGAAATATGCGTCGATTTGAAGATTTTTCGTATATTAGCAAGACTTTTTGGAAGTGTATGATAACCAAATAAAACAACTTTCAGTATGACAAAGAAAAACACCAACATGGTCGCCATCGTGACGATGTGTTTCATTTTCGCGATGATTTCCTTCGTCACCAACGTGGCAGCACAGTGCGGCAGCATCTGGGGCAACAAGCTT
>JAEEGL013696859.1_pt1 | contig 67319 bp, 61 predicted proteins | sample 9134231 | NCBI WGS metagenome assembly JAEEGL01 (sample SAMN16246548, study PRJNA631951) | gut metagenome | biome: gut microbiome; feature: rumen; material: fiber-attached | host: Bos | place: Iran: Karaj | collected 2018-10 | reverse complement strand
GATGAAAAACGATTTATGGAAAGGAATGCGTTTTATACCGCTCCTTGTGACACAATTTTTCGGCGCTTTGAACGATAATTTATTCAAAACAACTTTATTGACTTTTGTGGCGTTTAAGATGGGCGCCGACGAGCAGGTTTCCGGCATATATTCAAATATTATTGCCGGCGTTTTTATTTTGCCGTATTTTTTGTTTTCGGCTTTGGCCGGACTGGTGGCAGATAAATACAACCGGGCGCGTTTGGTGCGGATTCTGAAAGTCACCGAATTGTTGCTGATGATGGGCGCCGGTGCGGTATTTATTACCAAAAGTGTGCCGCTCTTGATTGTTATTTTGTTTTTTATGGGAACACAATCCACCTTTTTCGGGCCGATAAAATATGCGCTGTTGCCGCAACTGTTGCGCCAAGAGGAACTGATCGCCGGTAATGCTTATGTTGAGGGCAGTACCTATATTTCGATTATTTTGGGTACGATTCTCGGTACGGTACTGTCGGTCAATGCCGGTATTGCGTTGCTGATTTGCTGTTCGCTTATCGGTATGGCGGCGGCTTATAAAATTCCGAATACGCCGTGTGCCGACGAAAATTTAATCATTAACTTTAATTTATTTAAGCAGATTCGCGACAATTACAAGCTGATACGCTCGCATGTCATTATTTTCCGCGCCATTTTGGGAGCCAGTTGGTTTTGGATGCTCGGCGCTTTTGTGCTGACCAACGTGTTTCCGCTGTGCAGCAAGGTTTTGCATACCGAGCAGGAAGTGGTAACGCTGTGTTTGGTGCTGTTTTCGGTGGGAGTCGGCGCCGGCTCGCTGCTCTGCAACAAATTGCTCAAGGGCAGGGTTTCGGTATTATATGTTCCGCTCAGCGCTTTTTGTATGAGTGCTTGCGCTTTTGCCATTTACTTTTTGGCCAAAGGTTTTGCGGCACCGGAGGCTCCTATTGCCTTAAGCGAGTTTGTGCTTATGCCGCGCGGTGCGGCATTGTTGGTGCTGTTCTTTTTGTTTGCCTGCGCCGGCGGTGTATACGTGGTGCCGCTCAATGCGTTGATGCAAAAACGGGCGCCGAAAAGTTGCGTGGCCTCGATTATTGCCGGCAACAACATCATAAATTCGCTGGGTATGGTATTGGTGGCGCTGAGCTCGGTGGCATTGTTGGCGCTCGGTTTGGAAATCGTCGATTTGTTCTTGGTGATGGCGGTATTGAGCTTGCTGATGGCCTGCTATATCAGCAAATTGCTGCCGGATTCGTTGGCGCGGTCGCTTTTATATATGATATTGGGGGCGCTGTATCGGGTTAAAGTGAACGGTCTTGAAAATTTTGAAAATTCCAAATCGCGTACGTTGGTGGTGGCAAACCACGTTTCGCTTTTGGACGGAGTGCTGGCGGCGGTGTATTTGCCGCGCAAAATGACCTTTGCCATTGACGAAGCGTGGGGCAAAAAATGGTATGTGAAAATGCTCGACGGCCTGGTGCGTTTTTGCCCGCTTAATCCGGCCAGCCCGCTGGCTCTGCGTACTTTGATGGAGGTGATTAATCAGGGCCGCACGGTAATGATTTTTCCGGAAGGCCGCATCAGCGTAACCGGGACTTTGATGAAAATTTATGAAGGTACCGGCGTGGTGGCGGAAAAAACCGGCGCCAAAATCGTTCCGGTGCGTATCGACGGCGCGCAATATTCCAAATTTTCGTATATCGGTCACTTGATAAAATCCCGTTCTTTTCCGCAAATTACGTTGACGATTTTGCCGCCGTGCGAAATTAAAACCGACGATGAATTGTTGGCACGTGAGCGGCGGCAAAAAGCGGCATTGCAACTCCACGATATGTTAAACGATATGATGTATGTTACGGAAAATATCGATATGCCGCTGTTTAACGCGTTGCTGTCGGCCGAGAAAAAATTCGGCTCAAAGCATCCGCTGGCTACGGACATCGGCGGAAAAACACTTAATTATAAGCAGGTGCTTCTGAAGATGTATGTGCTGGGCACGTTGTTTAAAAGATTTATGCCGCAGGAAGAAAAAATCGGAGTTTTGTTGCCGAACAGCCTGGTCGGACTCATCAGCTTCTTTGCTTTGCAAAGTATCGATAAAGTGCCGGCGATGCTGAATTTCTCCCTGGGCGATAAACAGTTCACGTCGTGCTTAAAAACCGTCGGTTTGAAAAAGATTATAACCGCTCATAAGTTTATCGAACAGGGTAATTTGGAACGTTTGGAAGAATGTGCGCACAAGGCAAAATGCGAACTGGTGTATTTGGAAGATTTGGCTGCCAAAATAAGTTTGGGCGATAAAATAAAAGGCTTATGGAATTATATGTTGCGCCGCAAATCGCGGGCCAAGGCCGATGATGTGGCAACCGTATTGTTCACTTCCGGCTCGGAAGGTTTACCGAAAGGGGTTTTGCTGTCACACCGCAATCTGCTCAGCAACGTGTTGCAGATTCGTTTGGCAGTGCCGTTTACCAGCCGCGATGTGATTTTGAACGCGTTGCCGATGTTCCATTCCTTTGGTCTGACTGTCGGTACGTTGCTGCCGATATTAAACGGAGTTAAGACTTATTTTTATCCGTCGCCGCTGCATTATCGCATTATTCCGGAGGTGGCATACAGCTTGCAGGCAACCGCGATTTTGGGCACGGATACTTTCTTATACGGTTATGGTCGGCGTGCTCATCCGTACGACTTTTTCACGGTGCGTTTTGCCGTGATGGGCGGTGAAAAACTCAAAGCCCGCACCGCCGAATTATGGATGAAAAAATTCGGTGTCAGAATTTATGAGGGCTACGGCACCACCGAAACTTCGCCGGTGTTGGCGGTAAACACGCCGATGTTCTGCAAAGAAAATACGGTGGGCCGCTTGCTGACGCATATCGAATATCGCCTGCAAAAAGTGAACGGCGTTGCCGAGGGTGGCCGGCTTGAAGTTAAGGGCGATAACGTGATGCTCGGCTATATGCGTGCCGATAAGCCTAAGGTTTTGGAAAAGGCCGGCGAGTGGTATGATACCGGCGATATTGTCAGCGTTGACGATGAGGGGTTTGTTTCGATTTGCGGTCGCGCCAAACGCTTTGCCAAAATCGGCGGCGAGATGGTGTCGCTGACGGCGGTGGAGCAGTTGCTGGATGCGCTGTATCCTGACGTAAAGCAAGGCATCATCGCGGTTGAAGACGAGAAAAAAGGCGAAAAACTGGTACTGATAACCTCGGATAACAAAGCAAGTGTTGCCGAAATCAAAAAGTATTTTCAAAAGCAGGGTGTCAGCGAATTGTGGATTCCGCGCGAGATAGTGTATACGGCCGAACCGCCGCTTCTCGGCAGCGGTAAGTTCGATTACGTATCGGCGCAACAGCTGTACGAAAACGGAAAATAACTATTCTTCCACTTGGTGGTCATCAAGCGAATAGCCGGTCGAGCGAATGGTGCGGATATAATCCGGCCCGAACTCGTTGAGGGCTTTGCGCAGGCGGCGGATATGCACGTCTACCGTGCGCGGCTCCACATAAATACTGTTGCCCCACACCGTTTTTAAGACCTCATCGCGTGAAAACACCTGTGTCGGGTTAGAAATCAACAGTTGCAGAATGCGAAATTCCGTCGGCCCGAGTTGGATATAATTTTCGCCGCGGAAAACTTTTTTCTCGTTGCTTTTCAGCACAATATCGCGGAAAACATATTCTTTTTTGATACTCGATGCCACATTACCGGCACGGCGCAAGTTGGTTTGAATACGCGCCAAAAGCTCCGGAATAGAGAACGGCTTGGTCACATAGTCATCGGCACCGGCGGAAAGTCCGGCGATTTTATCTTCTTCCTGACCTTTGGCCGTCAGCATAATAATCGGAATATTTTTCAAATCCGGATTGTTGCGAATGATTTTGCACAGCTCCAGGCCGGACATCTCCGGCAACATCCAATCAAGCAAAATGAGAGACGGCGTATCTTTTTCCACGGCCGGCAGAACTTTGTTGCCCTGCGCCACGCAAATTGTTTCGTAACCGGCCTTTTCCAAATTGTATTTAAGCAACACGGCAATAGCCTGTTCATCTTCAACAACCAAAATTTTTGCCATTATTTTTCTCCCAAAAGATGCAGTTGTTTTATAATTTCCGCCGGATTTTGTGCCTTAAATACGGCATTACCGGCCACAAAAACATCGGCGCCGGCCTCAAAACACAATTCGGCCGTTTGCGGATTTATGCCGCCGTCAACTTCAAGCGTAACGGTTTGATCGTTGATGAGCTGCGCCGCTTCTTTGATTTTTTGCAGCATATCCGGCATAAAGGCCTGACCGCCGAACCCCGGTTCCACCGTCATAATCAAAACATTGTCGATATCGTCGAGGTACGGTTTTAACACCTTGGCCGGAGTACTCGGTTTGAGCGAAATGCCGACCTTGATATGCCGCTGTTTCAAATAAGATATAACCGCCGGCAAATCGGAGCAGGCTTCATAATGCACCGTAATCTGGTCGGCGCCGCAATGCTCAAACATCGGCAGAAAATTAAGCGGTTCTTCCACCATCAGATGCACATCGAAAAACAACGTGCTGACCGGTCGCATTTGCCGCACCAAATCGGCACCGTAACTTAAGTTCGGCACAAAATGTCCGTCCATAATATCAAAGTGCAGCCAATCGGCACCGGCATTTTCAACCATATTGATTTGCTGATGCAAGCGACCGTAATCGGCGGCCAATATACTCGGTGCAACCAAAATCATCGCGCTCTCCTTTGCCCTATAATATAATGTCGGAAAGTTAATATGTCGTAAAATTTCAAGCATAAAGTGATATTGATTTTTGCGTTTCAGCGATTACTTTTTGCGACGTATAACAAACAGCAAAGGAGAAAAATTATGGGAGAAATGGCTAAAAAAATCGCTAAAGTCGATATAGAGAATTTACTTAAAGTATTAAATGAAGCATACGCCGAGGAGTGGCTGGCCTATTATCAATACTGGGTGGCGGCCAAAATTGCCTACGGGCAGGAGCGCGCCAAAATTGAGGAGGAGTTTGCCGAGCATGCGGCGGAAGAATTGAAACACGCCGATTGGCTGGCAGAGCGCATTATTCAACTGGGCGGAGTGCCGGTGCTGGAGCCGATGAGCTGGAACGAGTTGGCGCATTGTAAATATATCACGCCGCACGACTTCAACGTGACGGCGTTGTTGCACGATAATCTGGAGGCCGAACGTTGCGCCGTCGGTCGCTATGAGGGGATTTGCGAGATGACCCACGGCCGCGATTATGAAACCTATCGTATTTCCGAGAAAATCTTAAAGGAAGAAATCGAGCACGAACAGGAACTCGAGGACTTTCTCGCCGATATCGAACAAACCTGCAAGGAATAAAAATGCAAAAAAAGAAGTCGTCTGAATCAACAGACGGCTTCTTTTAAAAGTCATGCAGGTCAAATCAACAGCGCCAACATATCGGTTGAGATCTCTCCCATCACCAGGCTCTGGTTAATCTCGCGCTGGGCGATATACCACTCCAACAGGAGCAACACACCGTCAACTCGCGTTGGCAACAGCGGGCAGACAATGTTGCTGATTAAACTGCCTTTGGCATCATCAAAGATAAGCTCAATATTGATAACCTCCTCATCTTGCGGCAGTTCGGGAGCATAATGGCAGTGGACATTCACACAGCCCAAGCTGAACTTTGTCTTGTCGCCGGTTGGAGATTCTGCATAGTCACCGATAATGGAATTCAGCGTCTCTGCCCAATGCAACCATGATGAGCGCACGAGCTCAATATCGGAGTTATGCCGTATATCCACGCGAATACTCTGCACCGAGTTCATAAGATGATGAGTTTGGCACAAAAGATTTTTCACCTCCTGCGTAATCACGGTTGAGAAATCCGGCTCGAGGATTACGGGTGCGCAAACACCGTCCCAAGTCTTCTTTTCCAACGCGGCAATTTCTTCTTTGGGCAATACACCTTGCACAATGGCGGGAATACTGCAGATACGATAGGCTTCAATTCGCTGTCGGAGAGAACCGTATGCCGCGAAATCAAGGACAATATCCGGCCGAGCATAAAGCAAAGCCGTTTCAAAGTCCGTGAATTGATTTTTTTGCGGATCGTCGGCCTCATAATGCTCGTCAACCGCCCAAACCACTTCGCAGTCACCGGCTAATAAAGTGAGCATTTCTTGCCCTAACGGACTCAATGCACCTACAATACCAATTTTAATCATAGGCAGAATAGTTTTTATGAAACAATAATTGAAATTTGCGCCGAATATAGCACAATATTGTTCTTTGTCAATAGGCGACGATTATGAAAAAAATCTGCAAAACGCGTAAAAAAATGCTTGAAAAATAATATTTTTTGTGTATAAGAAAGGCAGTTGTTTTTGAGGGTGCGCTCGAAAACGGCTGTGGTTTAACCTCGCACAAGTCCGCTTTTATGAAAGTTGGCAATTTTTTGAAAACTAAATTTATATGACAAATACAGAATTTAAAATGCCGGAAATGACCGAAAATTTCGCAGATCTTTTGAACGAACAATTCGGTGAAAACGGCATCTTGGGTACCGTTGTTAAGGGTACAATCGTTAGAATTTCCGATGACTATGTTACGGTTGATGTCGGCCTCAAATCCGAGGGCAACATTCCGGTGCGCGAATTCGGCACCAATCCGGAACTTAAAGTCGGCGATGTTGTTGAAGTTTTGGTTGACAGATATGAAGACAAAGACGGCAACATTGTACTTTCTCGTGAAAAAGCTCGCCGTGAAGAAGTATGGGTTGATCTTGAAAAATCCATGAACGCCGGTGAACGTGTTAACGGTATCATTTTCGGTCGCGTTAAAGGCGGCTTTACGGTTGATTTGAACGGCGCAATCGCTTTCTTGCCGGGTTCGCAAATTGATATTCGCCCGATTAGAGACATTACTCCTTTGATGGGTATTTCCCAACCGTTCCAAATTTTGAAGATGGATAAGGTTCGCGGCAACATCGTTGTTTCGCGTCGTGTTGTCTTAGAAGAAACCAGAGCCGAAGCTCGTGCCGAATTGATTGACGGCATTAAAGAAGGCGCTATTCTTGATGGTGTGGTTAAAAACATTACCGATTACGGTGCGTTTATTGACCTCGGCGGCGTTGACGGTTTGTTGCACGTTACCGATATTTCTTGGAAACGCATCAATCATCCGGCCGAAGTTTTGACGGTTGGTCAAAACGTAAAAGTTCAGGTGATTCGTTTCAACGAAGATACACAACGTATCAGCCTCGGTATGAAACAGCTTGAAAACGACCCGTGGCAGGCAGTTGCCGATAAGTATAAAGTTGATGAAATTTACAAAGGTAAAGTCACCAACATTACCGATTACGGCGCGTTTGTTGAACTCGAAGACGGTATCGAAGGTTTGGTACACGTTTCCGAAATGAGCTGGACCAGAAAGAACGTTCATCCGGGCAAAATCGTTTCTACTTCCGAAGAAGTTGAAGTTAAGGTTTTGGAAGTTGATGCCGACAAACGTCGTATCAGCCTCGGCATTAAACAATGCCAACCGAACCCGTGGGCTGCTTATGTTGAAGAGCATCCGGTCGGCTCGGTTATTACCGGCAAAATCAAGAACATTACCGAATTCGGTTTGTTTATCGGTTTGACCGATGAAATCGACGGTATGATTCACCTTTCCGATATCTCTTGGGAAAAGTCCGGCGAAGAAGCTGTTAAAGACTATACCAAGGGTCAGGAAATCGAAGCTAAAATCATCGATGTTGATGTTGAAAAAGAGCGCATCAGCCTCGGCATTAAACAGCTTTCCGAAGACAGCGTAAATCAGGCACTCGCCAGCATCAAGAAGGGCGATACCGTAAAGGCTGTAGTAAAGGAAATCGATGATAAAGGTATCACCGTTGAAGTTGAAGGTTTGAACGCCATAATCAAGAAAGCCGACCTCTCGAAGGATAAGGCTTTGCAAAATCCGGCTAACTTCAACGAAGGCGACACCGTAGAAGCCAAAGTAACCTCGGTTGACAAGAAGAACGTAAAAATCGGCTTGTCCATCAAGGCTCTCGAAGTAGATGAAGAAAAGAAAGTTTTGGAAGAATATTCCAACACTTCCGGCGGTTCATCGCTCGGAGAGGCTTTGGGTGAGGCCTTGAAAAAAGCCAACTAATTAAGAAACTCGTATAACGGGTAACTACTAGGAAGTCTGTTTGCTTATGTACCTTTTGTGTACACCGCACAAACAGACTTCCGTCGTATTTACCGCGTTATCCGAGTTTTTTTGGTGTGTGTACCTTTTGTGTACACCGCGCAAACAGACTTCCTTCGTATTTACCGCGTTATCCGAGTTTTTTGGTGTGTGTACCTTTTGTGTACACCGCGCAAACAGACTTCCGTCGTATTTACCGCGTTATCCGAGTTTTTTTGGTGTGTGTACCTTTTGTGTACACCGCGCAAAACGCTCTTTTTCTATCGGAGCCATTCTGCGCAGTTTATGTGAGCACTATTTTCTATGCCGCGTAAAAAAATTTTTATCACTCTTGCAAAGTTTGATTTTTTATTTTAAGCTGAGCTTAATCAGAGGTAAAATATTATGGCAATTACGATATCAAAACAGGATTTGGAAGCGCATTATAAGCAGCATTATAATCAGGAAATAGAGTTTTCCGGTTTTCGGGTTGTTTCGACCGGTGGTATTTTCAGTCGCAAGCGGTTTGCGGTTGCGACGTGGTCAATTTCCGGAACCAAACCGGAAACTCAGCACGAGGCAGCGCATCAATGCAGTCAATCCAAATATTATGTGGTGCCGATTATCAAAAAAGCCCTCAGCTCCGAGGGCATGCTGTATGTTATGACCTCTTTTGCCGCTCACAACCGCTACTATTACAACACCGAAGGTCGGCACGAAGCCTGGCGCACCTGCGAGGTTTTTGTTGACATTACCTCCGGCGCTACCGATTTGGCGCATATTCATTCCAGCGGCACCGGCGATACGCCTTATATCGAAACCACCAACAATATCCAGGTAAAGTCGTGGTTTGAGCGCACCATTCCGGTTTATGATTTTGTTATTGATTCCGGTTTGAGCGAGCAGGATAAAATAACGCTTAACGATAACGACATCAAAAAAAGAAAAGCGATTATTTATAAGTTTGCATTGGAATTTTTCAACACTTTCATCATTACCAAAGACGAGCTGAAAGCCGAGCAGGAACGCTTAAAACAAATTGCTCGCGCCGAAGCGGAGAAAAAACGCGCCGAACGGCAAAAAGAACGTGAAATATCGCGCGCTCAAAGAAAAGCCGCAGCTGAAAAAAAGGCGGCGGCGCGGATTAAGGTGCAGATGGATGACAAGGATTCGTCGGATAAAAAGAAGTTGATGACCGAGTTTTTGGGTAACGACATTTTTGATTAATCTCAACAGAAAGTCATAAAAAAATATCCGCTTAAAAACATAAGCGGATATTTTCAGAAACAATGCACTTAATATATGTTTCTTAAATTATTTTTTGCTCGGGGTAGAAGTTTTCTTCGAAGAAGTTGTAGAGCTCTTTTTGCTGGAAGAAGAGCAAGAAGATGTGCTGCAAGAAGATTTCGGGCAGCTGGAACCGTAAAGCTGTTTAATAGCCATGTTCCAGAAATATTCATCCTGGCCCCACGGACAACCGGCATTTTTCCAGCAGTAATAAGCTGCTTCACGGATGTAATTTTCGTTGTATGATTTTTTCGTCGTAGACATTGTTATTTCTCCTAATAAATTTAAATATAATTTACCAATAGTTTATATAACCGTTTTCCAGTATAATCACTTTTTTAAAAGCGTCAATACCTAAATTCGGAAAAATTCGGTGTGTGTAAATTAATTGTTTATTAAGGTTTGAAAATAAAATCTTTGAAAATATTTATTATTGTTGCCGCTAAAACAAACATACTTTTTTTTAGTAATTTTACTTGCAATTTTGCCGATAAACAGATATAGATATAACGAATATTTTATAAGGATTGTAGCGACTGACGATTCGGTCTTATCACACAGGAGTTTATTATGGATAATATGTTGCCTAAAGAAGAAATCGACGCCATTATCAACGGTGATCACGGAAATGTTTTTGCGGTTTTGGGAATACACCGCGACAAGGGAAGCAAAAAAGTTTTTATTCGTGCGTATCAACCGTTTGCTACAGAAATAGAAGTAATTGATGCCGCCAAAAAATCTCTCGGTAAAATGACGAAGATTGATGATCGCGGCTTTTTCCAATTCAATTCGGATAAAACCGAAGAATTCAAATACAAGTTCAAAATCACCAATGACCAAGGTCATGTTTACGAAGCCGAAGACGTGTATCGTTTTCCGGCAACCATCGGTGATATTGATGCCTATTTGTTTGCGCAGGGTAACCATCGCGAAATGTATAAAAAACTCGGCGCGCACCTGATTGAAATGGACGGGGTCAAAGGTGTTGCTTTTGCGGTATGGGCTCCGAATGCCAAACGCGTATCGGTGGTCGGCAGTTTCAACAACTGGGACGGTCGTATCAATGTGATGCGCAAACACATCAGCTGCGGTATTTGGGATATTTTTATTCCGAATTTGGTGGAAGGCGAATATTATAAGTTTGAGGTCAAAACTTATGAAGGCCATATTTTGAGTAAAGCCGACCCGATGGCAACATTTTCCGAAATGCGCCCGAAAACTGCCTCGATTGTGTTTGATATAAATCATTATAAATGGGGCGATGAAGCTTGGCTTAATTATCGGGCCAACAACAATATTTATGATAAACCGATGTCGATTTATGAAGTGCACCTGGGTTCATGGCGGCGCAAAGGCGATAACGGATCCGAGTTTTTGACCTATCGCGAATTTGCCGATAGACTGGTGCCGTACGTCAGCAATATGGGCTTTACTCATGTTGAATTTCTGCCGCTGTGTGAGCACCCGCTCGACGCCTCGTGGGGATATCAGATTACCGGTTTGTTTGCGCCGACTTCGCGCTTCGGTAATCCGGACGATTTTCGTTATATGATTGATAAATTCCATCAGGCAGGCATCGGTGTGATTATGGATTGGGTGCCGGCGCATTTCCCGAAAGACGGGCACGGTTTGGCCGAGTTTGACGGTACCTGTTTATACGAACATGCCGATCCGCGTAAGGGCGAGCAAAAAGATTGGGGCACCAAAATTTATAATTTCGGCCGCACCGAAGTTTGCAACTTTTTATGCGTGAGTGCGCTTTATTGGCTCAAGGAATTTCATATCGACGGTTTGCGGGTTGATGCGGTGGCTTCAATGCTTTATTTGGATTATTCGCGTAAGTCCGGCGAGTGGATTCCGAATGTTTACGGCGGTAACGAGAATCTGGAGGCAATCGCCTTTTTGCGCAAAATGAACGAACTGATTTATTCGCAATCTCCGGGCTCGTTTTCTTGTGCCGAAGAATCAACCGCGTGGCCGATGGTATCGCGTCCGGTTTCGGCCGGCGGTCTCGGTTTCGGCTTTAAGTGGAACATGGGTTGGATGAACGACACGTTGCGCTATATCAGCCATGAACCGGTACACCGCAAATATCATCACGGCCTGTTGACTTTCGGGTTGCTGTATGCCTTCAACGAAAACTTTATTTTGCCGATTTCGCATGACGAGGTGGTGCACGGCAAGGGCTCAATGCTCTCTAAAATGCCGGGCGACGAATGGCAAAAATTTGCCAGCTTGCGCGCTTATTACGGCTTTATGTGGACTCATCCGGGCAAAAAACTGTTGTTTATGGGCAACGAATTTGCGCAGGATTGGGAATGGAATTCCGGCGAAAGTCTGCGTTGGCATTTGTTGCAATATCCGATGTATCAGGGTATGCAAAACTGCGTGCGCGATTTGAATTTGATGTATCGGGGCAATGCGCCGTTGTATGAAGAAGATTTCGATTCGCGCGGGTTTGAATGGATAGATTATGCCAACTGCGACGACAGCGTGATTTCGTACTTCCGCAAAGGTCACAATCCGGACGATTATGTAATTGTGATTTGCAACTTTACGCCGGTGGTACGTCATAATTTCCGCGTCGGGGTGCGTGAGGCTTGTGCGTATCAGGAAATTTTCAACAGCGACGACAGAAATTATTGGGGCAGCGGTGTGCGCAACGAAGGACCGAAGCAGGCACAGAATTACGGCGTCAACAATTTACCGTATTCGATAGAATTGATATTGCCGCCGCTTTCTACCATTGTGTTAAAACCTTTGAGATAGGGGCAATATGAAAGAGATAAAAGTTTCAGCGGGACGGGCATATCCTCTTGGCGCAACTTACGACGGCAAGGGTGTCAATTTTGCTCTGTTTTCCGCCAATGCCGAAAAGGTGGAACTTTGCTTGTTCAACGCTACCGGAACCAAAGAAGAAAAGCGTTTTTGTATCAACGAAAACGATAATAACGTTTGGCATATTTATCTGGAAGGAATCAAGCCGGAGCAGGTTTACGGATACCGCGTTTACGGGCCGTATAAGCCGGAGGAGGGCAAGCGCTTCAATCCGAATAAACTGCTGTTGGACCCGTATGCCAAAAAGCTTATCGGCAGATTGATTTGGCATAAGGCTCTGTTCGGCTATGATGTTGACAGCGCGCAAAAGGATTTGTCGTTCAGCACTCTCGACAGCGCTCCTTATGTGCCGAAGTCGGTGGTGGTTGCCGATACTTTTGATTGGGGACGGGATAAGCATCCGCAGATTCCGTTTGAACAAAGCGTGATTTATGAAATGCACGTGCGCGGCTATACTATGTTGCACCCGAAAGTGCCGACCCGTAATCGCGGCAAATTTTTGGGGCTTACCGCGGATTGCGTTACGAGTTATTTGGATTGGCTCGGCGTGACGGCGGTGGAACTGTTGCCGGTGTTTGCGTTTTTCGGCGAAAAAGACGGAATGTATATCGATAATTTTTGGGGCTACGAAACGCTGTCGTATTTTATTCCGGAAGCTAAATATATGGTCGGTAACGATATCGACGAATTCAAGCGAATGGTCAAAACCCTGCACGAGCACAACAAAGAAGTTATTTTGGACGTGGTTTATAATCACACGATTGAGGGCAATCAGATGGGGCCGACGCTGTGTTATCGCGGCATTGATAACGAAAGCTACTATACTTTGCAGGCCGAAAACAAACGTTTTTATTTTGATACCACCGGTTGCGGCGCCTCGTTTAATTTGCAAAATCCGTATGTGTTGACTCTGGTGATGGATTCGCTGAGATATTGGCATGATGTGATGCACGTCGACGGTTTCCGCTTGGATTTGGCTACCAGCCTGAGCCGGGTTCGCGGCAAGTTTACGCAAGACAGCGGCTTTTTGCTGGCGGCCAGACAAGACCCGAGCCTGCGTTCCTGCAAGATGATTGCCGAGCCGTGGGATGCCACCATGGACGGCTATCAAATCGGTGCATTCCCTCAAGGATGGGCGGAATGGAACGATCGCTATCGTGATGTGGTCAGACGTTTTTGGCGCGGCGATGAAAAACAGGTGGGCGAGTTTGCCAGCCGTATTTCCGGTTCCAGCGATGTTTTCGGTTATGCCAATCGCGATATTTGGAGCAGCATCAATTTCATTACGTCGCATGACGGCTTCAGCTTAACCGATTTGGTCAGCTATAACGAAAAACACAATATGGTTAACGGCGAGCGCAACCGCGACGGTAACGATTGTAACTGGAGTTGGAATTCCGGACAGGAAGGCAAAAGCGACGATGCGGAAGTCAGACGCAACCGTTTGCTGCGCAAAAAAGCAATGTTGGCAACTCTCTTAATGAGTTTCGGTACGCCGATGCTGGTATCAGGCGACGAATTCGGCAACACTCAATTCGGCAACAATAACCCGTATTGTCAGGATAATGTGATGACGTGGCTGGTGTGGGAAGCCATCGATAAAGAAGGTCACGACCTTACGGCTTTTGTGCGCAAACTGATTATGCTGCGCAAGAAAATGGGTATCTTTAAACGGATGAAATTCTTTGACGGCAGATTGGTTGAAAAATTTGCGCGCTTCAAAGTCAAAGATATGATGTGGATTAAAAATGACGGCAACGAGTTTGAAACAGCCGATTGGTATTTGGAAAATCGCCGCAGCATTGCCAGTTTTGTATATCAGGAAAACTGCTCTTATATGCTGATATGTAACGCCAATGCCGTTGCGGAAGAATGGCATCTGCCGGCATTTTGCAAAAATCTGGCGGTTGAAGCGGTGTTCGACAGTTCCGCACAAATCAACGGGAAAAAACTCAATCCGGGCGAAGCTTTCAGCGTGCCGGCCTGGAGCGTCGTCGTGGTGGAAATCAAAAAACCGGAGTAAAATAATTGGCGGACAGTTGGGATACATTACTTGCAAAAATCGGCATTGCCAAAACCTTCAGCGATGCGGCGCAAAACCATAAAGTATATACCGTTGACGACGAAACGTTGCGGCAGATGATAAATTATCTCGGATTTAAGCTCAAAGATAAAAATGAGAGCGAGCGTTTGTTGCAAAAAATCGAGGACCGGCGCTGGCAATACGTTTTGGAGCCGATTTATGTGGTGCGTACCGGGAAAAAAGTTTTTGATGCGGTAATTAAGGCAGAAAAAACGGATTCGCTGAGCTTACAACTTAATCTTAACGGCAAGCCGATTAAGGTTGATTATACCTGGCACATCGCCGAAACCAAACAAATCGGTCGCAACGAATATGTGCGGGTGCAACTGGAAATTACTTCCGAGTTGGCGCCGCAATATTATGATATCGAATTGAAAGCGGGCGAAAACGTATCGCGCTCGGTACTGGCGGTAACTCCCGATAAATGTTATGTGCCGGAAGTTCTGCACCACAAAAAGCCGTGGGGTTTTGCCGTTCAGCTCTACTCTTTGACCAGTGCGCGTAATTGGGGAGTGGGCGATTTTACCGATTTGCAAAATTTTGCCCTGATGTGTGCAAAAGTCGGCGCCGATGTTATCGGGGTTAATCCGCTCAACGTGCTGTTTCACGATTATCCGGAAAACGCCAGCCCTTATTCATCCATCAGCCGATTATTCTTGAATCCGATTTATATTGATGTGGAGAAGGTGGCCGGTTACAAGCCGCAATACGTTGATGAAAAGGCTCTTGCCGCGGCGCGTTCTGCCAAGGATATTGATTATACGACCGTGTATAATTTAAAAATAAAAGCGTTGCAGAAAATTTTTGATAATTTCATTATCAAGCCGCAGAGCAAAGAATATCAAAAATTTGCGAAATATTGTGCCCGAGCCGGTGCTGATTTGGATAATCTGGCGACTTTTCAGGCGCTTTATTCGGAGCAAAAAGATAAGGTTTACGGCGGGTGGAACGCGTGGCCCAAAGAATTGCAAAATCCGCATTCTTCGGCGGTGGCGGAGTTTAAAAAATCACATCAAAAAGAGATTTTGTTTTTTAAGTTTTTGCAATATGTTGCCGATACGCAATTACAAAATGTATATCAAATAATTGAAGAAAACGGTTTAAGCATCGGATTATACCGCGATTTGCCGGTGGGTTTGTGTAAAGACAGCGCCGAGCTGTGGGCGGACAATGATTTGTTTATCAAAAATTGCGGTGCCGGAGCTCCGCCCGATGTGTTTTTCCCGACCGGGCAAAAGTGGTGTTTGGGCGCGTTTAATCCGTATCGCCTGAAAGAAGCGACATATCGGCCGTTTATCAAGATTTTGCGGGCGGCGATGCAAGGTGCGGGGGCACTCAGAATTGACCACGTTATGAGTCTGATGCGTTTATATATTATTCCGGACGCTTCCGAAGACGGCACTTATGTTTATTACAACTTTGACGACATGCTCGGAATTGTGGCATTGGAAAGTTATTTGAATAAGTGTATGGTGGTGGGCGAAAGCATCGGTAACGTGCCGGACGGTTTTATTGATAAAATTCACGAACGCGGCATTTATTCGCTGAGCGTGTTGTGGGCGGAACGTTGGAACGGCTGCGGCGATTTTAAGGCACCGTTTGATTTTGCGCCGAGTGCGTTTTGCTCCGTCGGTACTCACGATATGGCACCGCTCAAAATGCGCTGGTTCGGTTATGATATCGAAACCATGTATAAGCTGAAAATGCTTGACGATGCCGAGCGGCAAAATCAATATAAGGGACGCGAAGATGAACGTAAACGCTTGCTCGGGGCACTGGATTGGGCAGGTGTATGGCCGGCAGATAAGCCGCGGCAGGGCGATTGTCTGTACGGTGAAGGCTATCCGCAGGGTATTATGGAAGCAGTTGAGGCGTATGTATCTTCGTCGTGCAGTATAGTGTATTTGGCGCAACTTGAAGATATATTCGGGGTGGAGGTGCTGCAAAATCTGCCGGGAACCGACCGCGACAAGCACCCGAATTGGCGCCGCAAATTGCCGGTAAAAATCGAGGATTACGGCCAAAATGAGGACTTTGTGCACGCGGTTGCAATCATTAAAAAATATCGCTGATTATGCACTTAAAATTACGTAATTTTGCTTGACAATCACAATCCGCAAAGATATAGATTCTCTATCTGACAATACAAAAAATTGCAGTTTAAATTTAATTGCAATCAGTGTTTTTTTTAGGAGAGAAAAATGGCTAAACAAAACGTAATCAAGCACTCACGCACTATTAAGTTGTTCTGTATTTTGCCGATATATGGCTGGACACAACGCGGCGGCAAAAAAACGTGGAAGATTTTGGGCTTACCGGTGTTTACGATTCGTCGTTTTGAAAACAACATCACGACCAAATACTATACCTTCGGTCTTCCGTTAATGAAAGTCAGCAAAAAGTTGGTATAGGAGTTTGGGTCCATGGTAAATAAAACCATACCGGTTGTAACGGCAAGTAACGATAAATACGCGGTAGGAGTGGCAACACTACTGTATTCCATATTGGATAAAACAAAGGCTTTTTTAGATATTTATGTGTTGGATCAAAATATATCCGATGCCAAGAAAAAGCTAATACGTCAATCGTTAAATCGGTTTGATAATTATAAATTGACCTATGTCAATATGGATAGATTCGATTTGGATCGTTTTCCGAATTTAGAGCACTATAGCACGTCAACCTTTTCACGTTATTTTTTGGCGGATATTTTACCGCAATATGATAAAATTATATACACTGATTCCGATGTTATTTTTATGGACGATATTCAAAAATATTACGATATAGATTTAGGAAATAAAGGTCTGGCAGCCGTGACCGAAGAAACCGGAGTTAAATATGGACTTCCATGGAATCATGAATATCGCAAGAAGTTATTCGGAATCAATCCCAAACATAAATATTTTGCAGCCGGTAACATTATCATCAGCGGAGACTATTGGCGTAAAAATAAAATTGCGGATAAATTGGTAGCGAAAACGCTTGAAAAGAAAGATGATTTAAAAGCGCCTGATTTAGATGTCATGAATATGATTTTTGCCAACAAATATAAACAGATTGATTTGAAATATTGCGTTTGTGCACACGCGTGGGCTCAAAGAAATGCCAGTTCTAAGCTGGCGGCATCATTCAAAAATCCGTTTATTATTCACTATACCGGCCGTAAGCCATGGGATTATGATACGGTTCCGTTTGCGCAAGAGTTTCTGGAAGTTTTGGAAAAAACAAAATTCTACCCTATAAAAGGATTGTACGGTCATCAAATTAAAAAGGTTCGTAAATATAAATTGTTCGGTTTTTTGCCGATATTGAGTATTGAGGAAAAATAATGAAAACCTATACACTTAAAAATACCTATAAACCGGAAAAAGATTATCCCTGTGATTTTCCGATAGACTTGGTTATTTTGTGGTGCGACGACACACCGGAGTTTCGCGCCAAACGGATTTATTGGCAGAATAAACTGGGCTTGCAACAAGATAAAAACATTATTCCGGAACGTTTTGAAACCATTGATGAATTACGCTATTTGTTGCGCTCGGTGGAAATGTATGCGCCGTGGATAAATCATATTTTTATCGTAACCGATAATCAAAAACCGAAGTGGCTGAATCCGAAAAACGAAAAGGTAACGATTGTTGACCATACGGAAATGATGCCGGCAAATACATTACCGACTTTTAACTCGGTTGCACTTGAAGCTTATCTGTATAAAATTCCCAATTTATCAGAACATTTTTTGTATGCCAATGACGATACAATGTTTTCCCGACCGGTTAAACCACAAGATTTTTTTGATAAGAACGGCAATCCGATTGTTCGATTACGTGCCGATTTTCCGTTCTGCGGCAATAATCATGCTAAACAAGTTTTGCACTCATATGATGTTTTTGAACAAAAGCAAAATATCAAAATCGCTCGGCGTTACCATTCTCATCACAATGTTGATGCGTATTGCAAATCGTATTATATCGACACCTTCAATATGTTTAAGGAAGAATTTAAACGAACCGGAAAGCATAGATTTCGCGAAGATACCGATATTCAGCGCATAATAGTATCCATTGTTGATGTTGTAAAAAAAAGGGCTTTGTTAAAAATATTGGATAAAGATAATACAGATTCAGACGTGTTATGGAACGATAATTGTTGTCGTCGAACTGACGCACCGGCACGAACAGCGCTGGTTTGTGCCAATCAGCCAACAAAAGGTATACATGCTTATTTGCAATATCATTATCCATACCAATCATCTTTTGAAATTCAACAAAAAACCAAAGCAACATATAAACTGTTCGGTTTTATCCCGTTATTAAGTGTAGAGGAAATGTAAGATGAAGCAGAAAACGCCTACTTTAAGCATTATAACAATTTGCTATAATATAAAGGACGAAATAGAGCGCACTTGCAAGAGCATTGTCAATCAGACCTGGCAGGATTTTGAATGGATTGTGGTTGACGGAGGCTCCACTGACGGCACGGTAGATATCTTAAAAAAATATCAAAAAAAGATGAGCGTTTTAATTTCGGAGCCGGATAAAGGTATTTATAATGCCATGAATAAAGGCATTAAACTGGCTAAAGGTAAGTGGCTTAATTTTATGAACGGCGGAGATTGCTTTGCAACAAAGGACGTTTTGGAAAAGGTGTTTAAGAATAAGGATTATGATGCCGATGTGCTATATGGCGATATGAGAATAGTAAAAAACTGCAAAGAAATTCGGGTGAATCATTATCCGGATAAAGTCAGTAAGCAATATTTTAGAAACGGACGCATAGGGCATCAGGCCGCATTCATCAAGTACGACCTGTTTAGACAATATGGATTATATAATGAGAAATACAGGATTGCCAGTGATTGGGAAAAGTGGATTGTTTTTACAGAACATGAGCGCGTATTTAAACATTTGAATATGATTATTTGTGATTTTGATGGAACAGGTATCGGCTCTAACGGCAGTGCGCTGAATAATCAAGAAATAGCCAGTGTATGGGCAGATTTTTACAGACAGATTGATAAATACTACTTATTCGGATTTATTCCGTTGTTATCGATAGAGGAAAAATAAAATGCCTAAAGTAAGTGTGATTATACCGATATATAATGTGGAGAAATATCTACCTAAATGTCTCAATAGTGTGATAAATCAGACATTATCGGATATTGAAATTGTTTGTGTTAATGACGGCTCTACTGATGATTCCGGTAAAGTTTTGGATAAATATGCCAAAAAAGATAAGCGCATAAAAGTAATTACACAAAAAAATCAAGGTTTGGCGGTTAGCAGAAATAATGGATTGTCCAAATGTGAAGGTGACTATGTTTATTTTTTAGATTCGGACGACTACATCGATAAACACACTTTGAAAATTTTAACAGATGCCATTATTAATGATAAGTCCGATATGGCTCAGGGGCATATTAAATGTTTCGGAAAAGTTTCTACCGATGTACTGACAAGAAAACAAAAAGGATTTGACTGGTATATGAAGAAAACAGGTATCTACACTGTTCAACCGGATGTAAGAAAAGATCTTACGGTTGTTTCATGTAACAAGCTTTATAAAAAATCGATTATAGATAAATATGACATTCGTTTTCCAGTCGGGCTGATTAACGAAGATGAGTACTGGCTGTGGGCTTATATGATTCATTGCAATACTTATTCAGAGATTGATAAAGATTTGTATTTTTATTTGCAACGAGCAGATTCTATTATGGGAAAAAGATTAAAAAGTATAAAAATGCTGGATATACTAGATATTGATGGTTTAATATATAACGAAGTAAAAAAATATAAAGACATAGATAAATACAAAAATATATTGACTGAGCAGTTTATTTCCAGAATAAATTACCTTGATGCCGATGTGCCCGCTGAATATAAAAAAGAATATTTGAATAAAATAAAAAACTATTATAAAAAACACAATCAATCAATGGAGATTAAAAAGCTGTATAAATGGTTGGCAGATGGCAAAGATTACAAATCTTTTTTTGCTATGGAAAAACAGAAAATCAATCGAGAGGGTTTCTATCTTCTCGGTTTTATTCCGTTGTTATCGATAGAGGAAAAATAATATGACAAAGGTGTTTGTATCGGGTTGTTTTGATGTGTTGCACAGCGGACATATTCGCTTTTTTGAAGAGGCCGCGCAATACGGCGATTTGTACGTCTCTATCGGCTCCGATAAAACCGTGGAAGAACTCAAACATCGCCCGACACTGTATAACGAAGCCGAGCGGTTATATATGGTGTCGTCCATAAAATTTGTGCATCAGGCGTTTGTGGCGCGCGGCTCCGGCAAACTCGATTTTGCCGAGGAAATTAAGCAAATAAAGCCGGATATTTTCTTTGTTAATTCCGATGGCGATAGTGCCGAAAAACGTGCGTTTGTGGAAGGTTTGGGCGTGCGCTATGTCGTCAGCAACCGTATCCCGAAAGATTTGTTGCCGGTGCGCTCGACAACCGCGATTCGCGCCGAGCTTAAAAAGTAAAGTTTCAAATTATTATTTTTATATATTTATAACAACATTATCATTATGAACAAGAAAGAAATTGAATTGGCAAAAACCGGGAGTTTGCCCGAGTTATGCCGTTGGTGGGAACACACATTTTTCAGCCATGAGGCTCAAGTAGTATTGGTTGAACGACAAGATGAAAATATCTTGATTGAATATGCCACGCATTTTTCATTTTGCAAAGAAGCGCAAGTGAGAATGGTCGAGTTACGGCTCAAGAAGGCACTTTTGCAACAACTGCAACGTCATCCTCTGTGTGCGGCGGCGCAAAAGTTGCTGATTCAAACCTTGCTTTAATCCGTGTCATACCTCAAAAAACAGTAAAATGTTTCTTGAGGTTTTTTTATACCCAAAGGCCATATTGAAAGTGGCCTTAAACAGCATAAGTCATCTGGCGTATAACATTGTTTTAATCAGAAAGGAGAAAAAGATGACTTATGGAGTTCGTTATCCGACTTTAGCTTTTATTACCGGCGGTGCCGGCGAGGCCAACGACGGTATTCCGCCGCAGCCGTTTGAAACCTTTTGCTACGATTCGGCCCTGATGCAAGCCCGAATTGAAAACTTTAACGTTATTCCTTATACCTCGGTTTTACCTAAGGAAATTTACGGTAATATTGTGCCGGTTGACCGGGTGGTTAATCAGTTCAAACACGGCGCGGTGCTGGAAGTGATTATGGCCGGCAACGGCGCTTGTCATGACGACCATAAGGCGATTGCCACCGGTGTCGGCATTTGTTGGGGTAAGAACTCCGACGGAGAATTAATCGGCGGTTGGGCGGCCGAATACGTGGAATATTTTGATACGCACATTGACGACGATATTGCGCGCGGTCATGCCGAAATGTGGCTCAATAAATCGTTGCAGCACGAGCTGGATATTCGCGGGGTGGAAAAACACAGCGAGTTCCAGATGTGGCATAATTACATCAACATAACCCAGCACTTCGGCTATTGTCTGACCGCACTCGGCTTCTTGAATTTTGAAAATGCCGAGCCGGCAAAAGCATAAAAAAAGGAGGGGCGGTGCAAAAACACCGCCTTTAAACGATGAAAGGGGTAAAGATGAATAAAAAAGAAAATCAAGCTGCCGCGCCGGCCGATTCGCAAAACAATTATAATGCGCAGGGGCTCGGGGTGTGGGCATTGGCGGCGATTGTTGTCAGCTCGATGATTGGCGGCGGTATTTACAGTCTGCCGCAGAATATGGCGGCAGGAGCTTCGGTGGGAGCAGTGCTGTTGGCGTGGCTGATTACCGGTATCGGCGTTTATTTTATTGCCAACACGTTTCGGATTCTTTCGGCCGCCAAGCCGGATTTGACTGCCGGTATTTATATGTACAGTCGAGCCGGATTCGGACCGTTTATCGGCTTTGTCATCGGTTGGTCGTATTGGCTGTGCCAGATTTGCGGCAACGTCGGTTATGCCGTGATTACGATGGATGCGCTCAATTACTTTTTCCCGCCGCACTTTGCCGGGGGCAATAACTTGCCGTCGATTATCGGCGGTTCGCTGTTGATTTGGGGGTTTAACTGGCTGGTTTTGCGCGGCATTAAACAGGCGACAATCATCAATCTTATCGGAACGATAGCCAAAATCGTGCCGCTGATATTGTTTATCATTATCGTGATGTTTATGTTCCGCTTTAATTTGTTCGAGTTTGATTTTTGGGGCAACGAAACGGTAAGTTCGGCCGGCCTCGGCAGTTTATCAACGCAGATTAAGAGCACCATGCTCGTAACTCTGTGGGCGTTTATCGGCATCGAAGGAGCGGTGGTAATGTCAAAACATGCCAAATCGCCGCAAACGGTCGGACACGCCACGGTCTTGGGATTCGCCGGCTGTTTGCTGATTTATGTGTTGCTGTCGGTTTTGCCGTATGGGGTAATGCATCAGAGCGAACTGGCCAAAATTGCCAACCCGTCGACCGCCGGCATTTTGGAAGCATTGGTCGGCAAATGGGGTGCCTGGCTGATGAATATCGGCCTGCTGATTTCGGTGCTGACCAGTTGGCTGGCATGGACCATGGTTACGGCACAAATTCCGCAGGCGGCCGCCGTCAACGGCACTTTCCCGAATGCATTTGCTCAAGAAAACAAGCATAAAGCGCCGGCAGTATCGTTATGGGTAACCAGTACGCTGATGCAGATATTTATGTTGCTCGTTTATTTTTCGAGCAACGCGTGGAACACTATGCTCAGCATTACCGGCGTGATGGTGTTGCCGGCTTATTTTGCCAGCTGTGCCTATTTATGGAAAATCTGTGAAGACCACGAATATCCGAACAATTTTTATATCCGCCGTGCTCAGGCTCTGATTTCGGCTATGGTCGGCGCAGTATATGCATTGTGGTTGATTTATGCCGCCGGTTTGCAATATCTGCTTTTGGCCGTAATTTTTATGGTTATCGGCATTCCGGTTTATATTTGGGCGTGTAAAGAACGCGATGAGGAAAGTCCGGCCTTTACCGTGGGTGAGGGGATTATTGCCGGCTTTATGGTACTGGTCGCGGTGTTTGCGGTTTATGCCTTTATGAGCGGCATCGTGCATGTATAAATTCCGCGCATCGTTTAAGAAAACCGTCGCAATTTGCGGCGGTTTTTACTTTTTGTAAAGATGATAATGTTAAGCTGAAATGTAAGGTAATTTTTTGAAGGAAAGCTTTAATGAATGAAATAATGCAACAGGCACTCGAACGCGCCCGCAAAACCATGAACGAAAATATCGGCGGTCCGTTCGGGGCGGCAATCATCAGCGAAAAAGGCGATATTTTGGCGGTGGCCTCCAATTCGGTGTTGCGCGATAACGATCCGACAGCGCATGCCGAAGTCAACGCCATTCGCGCGGCCTGCAAAAAAATCGGCAGTTATGATTTATCCGATTGCGTGCTGTATACCACGGCCTATCCGTGCCCGATGTGTTTGGCGGCGATTATTTGGGCCAACATCAAAAAAGTGTATTTCGGTTGTCAGCCTCAAGATGCTGAAGCCATCGGGTTCCGCGATGATTTTATCTATCGGTTTATCGAAAATAATTGTTGCGATAAGACGGTTATGGAAATCAATGAACTTGACCGTGAGGAGTGTTTGCGGTTGTTTGCAGAATATCAGAAAATGAACAAGACGATTTATTGAGGCAAAAAAATGAGTTGGGCGGCGCATAATCTCAAAAAAGAAAAACATTGTTTTTTCGGTGCGGCGGGCGGTGTTTCCGCCGGAAAATATGCGGCGCTCAATACCAATTTAAGCAGCCGCGACAAGCCGGAAAATTTGCGACACAATTTTGAGATTATTGCGGCAAAATTCAATAAAACCCCGGAAAATATGGTGACCATCCGTCAGGGTATTACAGCCGAAGCGGTTTATGCAAAAGAACCGACATGGTTTAAGATATATGCCGACGGGGCGGTAACCACCAATCCCGAGATTTTGCTCGGTATCAAAACCGCCGATTGCGCGCCGGTGTTGTTGGCGGATTATGAGCACGGGGTTATCGGCGCGGCCCATGCCGGTTGGCGCGGAGCTTGCAAAGGTATTGTGCAAAACGTGGTAAAACTTATGTTTGAGCACGGGGCACGTCCGGAAAATATTGCCGCAGCCATCGGTCCGTGTATTCAACAGGCCTCTTTTGCCGTCAAAGACGATATGCGCCAAGAGTTATTACAAGCTTCGGCCGCCAACGAACAATACTTTACGGCGGACGGTGACGGTGTGCATTATAATTTTGATTTAAGCGGCTATGTTGAGGCGCAACTCAAAAATATCGGTATTCAAAACATCGCCAACTGCCGAATAGATACTTATCCGTCGCAAAATGGCTATTTCAGCTATCGCCGCAACACTCATCTTAATCTGATTGATGCGCCGAAAGATTATCCGACGCAATATTCCTGTATTTGCCTTTAGGAGAAAACATGAAAGTTACTCGCGAATTCTTACCGTATTTTGATGAACGTCCCGACGGAGCTAAGGTGCGGGCTTTGGTGCTTCATTGCAGTTCCCATTCGGCAAAAGATATGATTGAAGTTTTGCGCGAGCGCGAATTGAGTTCGCATTACATAATCGATACGGACGGCAGCGTGTTGCAACTGGTTTCCGAAAAAAAACGCGCGTGGCATGCCGGACAGAGCGAGTGGCGCGGGATGAAAATGCTTAATCAGTATTCGGTCGGGATAGAACTCAGCTCGCCCACCTTGGGACAGGATACGTATTCGCCGGTGCAAATAGCAAAATTGATTAAACTGAGTCGGCAGATTATCAGACATTATCAGATTCCGGCCGTTAATGTGGTGGCACATTCCGATATTGCCCCGACGCGTAAGCCCGATCCGGGATTAGCCTTCCCGTGGAAATATCTGGCCGGTAAAGGTATCGGCTTATGGTATGATATTAACGATGCGGCGAAAGTGGCACAAAACGACGTGGCTGAGCTTTTGCAAATTATCGGTTATGATGTGAGCGATTTGGCGGCGGCAAGTTATGCCTTCTGCCGGCATTTTGTGCCGCAGTTGGTGGCAACCGATGATGATGTTTATCATTTGGTCGACAATGTTTTCCCACCGGATTTTGTTTTCCCTCCGGCATATCTTTCGGTATTAAAAGCCTGTGCTTATAAATACGGCAAATTACTTTAAGTTTACCGGCACAAATTGGCCGCGGGAATTATAGCCGTAGCCGATATCTCGGTCACCTACTTTGGTCGGTACGTATTCGCCGCGGGAGTTGTAGCCGTAATCGATGTTATCGTTGCCTACTTTGGTCGGTACGTATTCGCCGCGCGAGTTGTAGCCGTAATCAATGTTATCGTTTCCGATTTTGGTCGGAACATATTCGCCGCGGGAGTTGTAGCCGTAATCAATCTTGTCGTTTCCGACTTTGGTCGGCACATATTCGCCGCGAGAGTTATAGCCGTATTCGACCTGCTTGCCGTCGACTTTGATCGGGACATATTCGCCGCGGGAGTTGTACCCGTATTCGATGTTATCGGCAGCGGCCGCAAAAGAATACATTAAGAAAATTCCGATAAGAGTTATCAATTTACGCATGGCTTTTTCCTTTATAAAAACATATCAAAAAACGCCGCCGCGAACATAAAACGGCGACGTCCGTAAGTGCTTTCAGAATATTCGTTCTTGTTGCAAAAGTCAAGTGCGGCGACAAAGATTAGTTTGAAGCTTGAGTCGGTAAAAATTGAATTTCCTCCGCCTCGAGCGAAGTCACATCCCCGTCTTTATTGACTTCTGCAGCAATCCAGACCAGAGTGTTCGGCATGGCGGAAGGCGGCGCCAATAAATCATCGTCGATTTCAACGGTTATGGTACCGCTGTCGTCTTGAAAAGTATACATTTCGTTGCCGAGATTTTGGATTAAGTAACCCTGAACATAAACCATGGTATCTTCCGGCATATTTTGCACGGCGCTGACCTGACTGACCGGCTTTTCGCTCGTGCTCGTTGTCCCGGCATTAACCGCGGCAGCTCCGAATATGACGGCGGCTGCGGCCAAAACGGATAAAAATTTGGATTTCATTTGCTCTCTCCTCATAATTGTTGAAATAAAACCTCTACCTAAATATGTATGGATTAGTTTCTTTCAAGGTGGTATGTTATAATTGGTAACAAAATGTGAGGAAAAACGTGTAAAAAAGTATTTATTTTTTCGGATATACGATTATTATGACGGCAGTATAACAGGAGGATATTATGGATAATACTATTAACGAAAAACAAGAAAGAGAATATATCGACGCGCTGATTAAACGCGTAAGTGACGCGCAAAAGAAGTTTGCCGACTACACTCAGGAGCAGGTTGATGAAATTTTCCGCCGTGTGGCTTTGAAGGCCAGTTCGCTGCGTATTCCGATGGCTAAAATGGCTGTTGCCGAAACCGGTATGGGAATTGCCGAAGATAAAGTTATCAAAAACCACTTTGCTGCCGAGTATATTTATAACAAATTCAAAGATACAAAAACTTGCGGTATTATTGAAGACGACAAAGAAAACGGTATGATTAAATTTGCCGAGCCGGTAGGGGTTATTGCCGGTGTTATTCCGAGTACCAACCCGACTTCTACGGTTATTTTTAAATCGTTGATAACTCTTAAAACCCGTAACGGTATTATCTTTTCTCCGCACCCTGGCGCCAAAAAGTGCACCATTGAAATGGCCCGCATTATTTTGGAAGAGGCGGTTAAAGCCGGCGCTCCGAAAGATATTATCGCCTGGATAGACGAGCCGAGTTTGTTCCGCACCCAATACTTAATGCAAAAATCCGACCTGATTTTGGCTACCGGCGGTCCGGGTATGGTTAAATCTGCTTATTCTTCCGGCACTCCGTCCATCGGCGTCGGTCCGGGCAATACTCCGGCAGTGATTGATGAAACGGCCGATATCGAAATGGCCGTCAGCTCGATTTTGATGTCCAAAACTTTTGATAACGGTACGATTTGCGCCTCCGAGCAATCGGTTATTATCGTCGATTCGCTTTATGATGCGGTTAAGGCCGAATTTATTAAACGCGGCGCTTATATTTTGAACAATAACGAGCGCAAAAAAGTCGGTGCCACGCTGATTCAGAACGGTAAACTTAACTCTGCCGTTGCCGGCCAGGCCGCGGCTAAAATTGCCGATATGGCGGGGATTAAAGTTCCGGCCAATGCCAAAGTGTTAATCGGCGAAGTTACCAAAATCGGTGCCGAAGAACCGTTCGCTTATGAAAAATTATCGCCGTGTTTGGCCATGTATCGCGCCAAGGATTTTGAAGATGCCATGGCCAAAGCCAAAGCATTGGTAGAATTTGCCGGTTGCGGTCATACTTCGGTATTGTATACCGACCCGCGCAACGATGACCGTATCAAACTTTACGGCGACACTATGCCGACCGGTCGTGTGTTGATTAACTGTCCGTCGGCGCAAGGCGGTATCGGTGATATTTATAACTTTAAATTGGAACCGTCTTTGACTTTGGGTTGCGGTTCTTGGGGCAGAAACTCGGTTAGTGAAAATGTGGGAGTGAAACATCTGATGAATATTAAATCTGTGGCAAAACGTGAAGAAAATATGTTGTGGTTCAAGGTTCCGCCGAAAGTTTATTTCAAACCGGGCTGCTTGGGCTTTGCTTTGAAAGAACTCAAAGGTCGCAAAAAAGCCTTTATCGTGACCGATAAATCGTTGTTCGATTTGGGCTATACCAAAAAAGTTACCGATGTTTTGGATGAACTCCGCATTCAATACAAAATTTTCAGCGATGTTAAACCGGACCCGGATTTGACCACCATTAACAAGGCCCGCGATATGGTCGAGAGCTTTGAACCGGATGTGCTGATTGCTTTGGGCGGCGGTTCGCCGATTGATGCCTGCAAGATTTTGTGGATTATGTACGAGCATCCGGAACTTAAGTTTGAGGATTTGGCTCGCCGCTTTATGGATATCCGCAAACGTATTTTCGAATTTCCGGAAATGGGCGTTAAAGCGCAGATGGTAGCGATTCCTACCACCTCCGGTACCGGTTCGGAAGTTACTCCGTTCTCGATTATTACCGATGATGCCACCGGCGTGAAATACGCCATTGCCGACTATGCGCTTACTCCGAGTATGGCGATTGTCGATACCGATTTGGTATTGACCATGCCGCGCGGTTTGTGTGCCGCTTCGGGTATTGACGTGATGACGCACGCGCTTGAATCGTATGTTTCGTGCATGGCAACCGACTATACGCGCGGTTTGTCAATCGAAGCCGGAAAATTGATTTACGAAAATCTGGTTAAGTCGTACGAAACCGGCGACCATGCGGCCCGCGAAAAAGTTCACCACGCCGCCACCATTGCCGGTATGGCCTTTGCCAACGCCTTTTTGGGTGTATGCCACTCCATGGCGCACAAACTCGGCGCACGCTTCCATGTTCCGCACGGTATTGCCAATGCCTTGCTGATTTGTCAGGTAATTCGTTACAATGCGACCGATTGCCCGATTAAGCAGGCCACCTTCCCGCAATATCGTTTCCCGAACACCAAGGCGGCTTATGCGGCATTTGCCCGCGGTATCGGCCTCAAAGGCAAGACCGACGACGAGGCGGTGGAGAACCTGATTAAGGCTTTGCAGGAAATGAAGCAAAAACTCAATATTGCGCCGTCCATCAAAGAATGGGGCGTTGATAAGAAAGATTGGGAAAAAGCGATGAAAGACTTGCCGGAGTTGGCATTTGATGACCAATGCACGGCGGCCAACCCGCGCTATCCGCTGTTTAAGGAAATCGAACAAATGTATCGCTATGCCTACGAAGGTGTTGATAAGTTCGAGCTTTAAGCGGAAACAGACAATAAAAAAGGGCAGGGAAACCTGCCTTTTTTTGTGTCATTTTCTAAAAAAATTATGCACCGTAAACGCGTTGACGGGCGCGGTTATACATCTCGCGACCCAGCACGCGCTGAGCATTGCGCGCACGTTTTCTGTCTTCGTCGGTGCGCTCGTTTTGGTGTTGATTCTGCTTATGGATATACTTCGTCATAATTTTTTGCTCCTTCTCTCTTTTAGCCTCGAGAGTCAGCTCGTTTTCCTGCTCGTTCGTTTTCTCTTCTGTTTGCACGGAATCGGTCGGATTCATGGCATCAATCCGAGCATTTATATCATTAAGCAAAAATTTGGCGCGACGTATAGTCATCTGTTCTCCTCCTATTTGTCAAATAATAACATCTTTTTGTATAAAATGCAACGAAAAAATTTATTGTTTTTTTAATAATATTCGGATATACTCTGTTCATTAAAATAATTTTGTAAGGAGTAAAACTATGGGTATTATAATTGTTGTTATTGCAATTCTCGCGTTCTTTTACGTGCTGTATGCACGCTTGATTAAAACGCGCAACAAAGTGCAGGAATCAATGGCAGACGTTGATGTTCAGCTCAAAAAGAGATACGATTTGATTCCGAATATGCTGAATATGGCAGCCAAGTTTATGGAACACGAAAAAACCTTGATGACCGAGCTTGCCGATATTCGTACCAAGGCAATGCAAAGCTCTTTTGTGACTTCACCGAAAGAGAAAATCGATTTGGAAAATATGCTGAATCAAAAGTTGCATGACTTCAAAATTTCTTTGGAAAATTACCCGGATCTGAAATCCAATCAAACCATGATGACGGCTATGCAAAGCATGAACGAGGTAGAGGAACATATTGCTGCTGCCCGCCGTTTCTACAACTCCAATGTTAACGAACTCAAGAACCTTGTGGATATCTTCCCGAGCAGCATGGTGGCACACATGTTGGCGATTACGTATGACAATATGCCGTTCTTCCAAGCTACCGAAACCGAAAAACAGCCGATTAACAGCAAAGATTACTTCAAATAATCGTCGGAGTATTTTATGGTTGAGTTCATAGAAACAAACGAAGAAGAACAATCGGAGTTTGAAAAGTTTTATTTGTCGGATATTGTGCCGACCGTCGATGACGTTAACCGTTTCAAAGAAAAATATCGTTCCAAGTTTTGGGGGTATTTTTGGACGGTTCTGTTTTTGATGTGCGTAAATTTGCTGTTTTGTTTTTTCGGTTACATCTTCAACGACCATCCGATTAATTATGAGCAGATTTTCTTGGTAAACGCGGTAGCCGTGGTTATCGTGTTTTGGCCGGTATATCAATATCATCGGGCGCCGAAGCTGGATATTTTCGATACGTTTCTGAGCTTTTACGGTAATTGGAAACACTTGAAAGATGTTGAGGCACCGGTAATAGATTCGCCGATTATTCCGCCGCACGATTTTGCCAGCGCCAGCCATAATGTCAGCGCCGAGTATCCGGGATGGAAACTTGATATGTGCGATATCGACTATAAGGTTGCGGCCGCCATCAAGAAAATTCATTATAAACGCAGCGTTTCTTTCGGTATTTTGCTCTCGGTTAAATTAAAGAATCGCTTTAGCGGAAGAATCTATATGTTTGATAAAAAAGGATTTTATCGTAAAAATAAATTCCTGGATTTGTTAAATGTCAAAGATGTTATTGCGGCACCGCTGGCCGAGTGTTTTCATATTTTTTCCGACCGTGCCGACTTTGCGTTGAATATGCTGCCGACAATGTTTTTCGAGCGTATTCTGGACTTGCGGGATGCCTACGGTGCCAAGCGTTTATACGTTGAAATGCAGGGCAACACGTTGCGGATATATTTTGAGGGAACTCAACTTTACATCGAAAGTAACGGGTTGTGGAGCCGGAAGATAAACAAAGAAAAATTTGTTCAGCTCAATGACAGTATCGAACAAACATTGACATTTATCGAAACCATACAAATGTTACAGGAGCAACATGACAGACATTAAGCAAACACCGGAATATGCGGAGTTAAAACAAAAGTTTGACGTATATTATGAAAACAAGCTGCGTCCGATTTTGGAAAAAAGCGACAGGACCCGGCGGAAGTATGTGGCCGCTTTTATGCTGTTGCTGTTGATGGCCGTAGTGTTTTATCCGTTGCTTTTGTATTACATGTTTACCGGTGTTTTGCACGGTTCTTCTACCGGGATTGTCTTGGCGCTTTCCGCCGGTGTCATTATGTTGGCCTGCGGTCCGCTCTATTATTGCCGTAAAAAAGTAAAACCGCAGATTATGCCTGATTTTGCCAACTTTTTCGGCACTTTTACTTATGCTTACGAGGGCACGATTCAGGATGCGATTTTACGGCAATCCAATTTGTTCGGCAAATACAATAAAAATGTCGGCGATGACTATTTTTCGGGCATATATGACAGCGTGCGCATCAGTATCGCCGAAGAAAAACTGCAGAACATCAAGCGCGATTTCAGAAATTTTGAAGTCAAGCAAAACGTGTTCGGCGGTATTTGTATTTTGTTTGAAATGAACAAGCGTTTCAAAGGACGCACGGTTGTGCTTAAAGATCGCGGCGCCATCGGTAATGCGATGAACAAAATTCCGGGTTTGCAGAACGTTAAGCTTGAGGACAGTAAGTTCGAAAAGTTTTTTGAAGTATATTCCGACGACCAGGTGGAAGCGCGCTATCTGCTGACTACCGGTTTTATGGAAAGAATGCTGCGTTTGCGTGATTTGTACGGCGGCAAATCCATCCAGTTTTGCTTTGATAACAACACGCTGTTGCTGGCTATTCCGACCAATCAGAATATGTTTGAAGCCAATTCGTTTTTCCGCACCAATACCGATAAAAAGAAAATTGATTTGGTTTTCGAGCAATTTTATACCGTATTTTCGATTGTCGGTCTGCTGAAGTTAAATCAGCGAATCGGGATGTGATGCTGTGTATATCCGCAGATTCGTAATTGCAAAAAAATATCAAAAACGCTAAGTTCAAAAAAAATGTGTGAGGAGAGACGTTTTGTTTTCAAAATTTGAGCGCCTGACAGCGTGGCGCTATTTGCGGGCAAAAAGAAAAGAGGGTTTTATCTCGGTTATTACCGGTTTTGCGTTTACCGGTATTGCCTTGGGCGTGGCAACGTTGATTATCGTTACCTCGGTTATGAACGGCTTTAAAGCCGAACTCCTTAACCGAATCTTGGGCATCAACGGCCATATATCCATCGTATCTTCCGCCGGTTTTCCGTTCAACAACTACAAAAAAGCCGTGAGCGATTTGCAAAGCATTGATGAAATCGAGCTGGTGTTGCCGCTGATTGAAAAACAGCTGCTCATCTCCTCGGGCAAAAGCGCCGAAGGGGCGATGGTTCGCGGCATCAACAGCGATGATATCTTAAAGAAAAAGGTTATGCGCGACGGTTTTGCCACTATTGATATGGCAGAATTTAAGGGTGATGTTGTGGTTTTGGGCGATAAGCTGGCGCGCAAACTCGGTGTTTATATCAACGATGAAATCACTCTGATTTCGCCGAACGGTAAAGTTACGGCATTCGGTACCGTACCGCGGATAAAGGCTTATCGCGTTATCGGTATGTTCAATATGGGAATGTACGAATACGACGCCAACTATGTGTTTATGCCGCTGGAGGCCGCGCAGACTTATTTCGGGCTCAAAGATGCGGTGTCGGTTATCGACGTGAGCCTCAAAGATGAAAATGACTTGGTTAAGGTGCGTGATATGCTCAAAAAAAGCGTCAGTTTGGAAGCGTACGTTTATGACTGGAAGCAGACAAACGCCGCTTTCTTTAATGCCATAGACGTTGAGCGCAACGTGATGTTCTTGATTTTGACCCTGATTATTTTGGTGGCGGCGTTCAATATCATCACCGGTTTGATTATGTTGGTTAAGGATAAAAGTCGCGATGTGGCGGTTTTGCGCACCATGGGAGCAACCCGTGCCATGATTATGCGTATTTTCTTTATGGATGGCGCGTTTATCGGCGTTGTCGGCACTACCTTCGGCGTGATTTTGGGTCTGTTGTTCTGCCATAATATCGAGAACATTCGGCAGTTTTTGCAAAATCTTTCCGGCCGCGAATTGTTCTCGTCCGAAATCTATTTCTTGTCGCAGCTTCCGGCCAAAGTAGACAATATGGAAGTTTTGCTGGTGGTGGCAATTACTCTGGTGCTGTCGTTCCTGGCTACCATTTATCCGGCGTATCGTGCGTCGAAGTTTAATCCGGCGGAGGCGTTGCGTTATGAGTAGTTTGACTTTGCAATTAAAAAATATCAGCAAAACGTTTCATCAGGGCAACGAGCAACTTCATGTTCTGCGCGAGGTTAATTTGGATATTAAACCGAAGGAGATTGTGGCGCTTATCGGGCCGTCCGGTTCGGGTAAATCCACCTTGTTGCAGATTGCCGGACTGCTTGACGAACCGACCTCCGGCGAAGTGTATATCAACGGCGATTTGTGTACAGGCAACAGCGATAATATGCGGACGGCGCTGCGCCGCGATTATCTGGGTTTTGTGTATCAATACCACAACTTATTGCCGGATTTTGATGCCGCCGAGAATGTGATTTTGCCACAGTTGATTGCCGGAACCAAATACGGCGAGGCCGAAGATAAGGCGATGTGGCTCCTGAAAAGATTGGGCCTGGCCGAGCGCGAACACCATCGTCCGGCGGAGCTTTCCGGCGGTGAGCAGCAACGGGTGGCGATTGCCCGCGCTTTGGCCAACACGCCGCGTCTGTTGTTGGCGGATGAGCCGACCGGCAACTTGGACCCGAATACGGCGGATAACGTTTTTCAGACTCTGCTTGAGGTGGTTAAAGAAACCGGGCTTTCGGCGCTGATAGCCACTCATAATATCGACCTGGCGCACCGTATGGATCGGGAAGTAACCTTAAAAGACGGGCGGCTGATTGATGCCCGCGCCACCAATTTTATCTCTAAGGGTAAAAATTTTTATTAGCAGACAAAAAATAACTTTTTTTTAACAAAAATATGGTCGTATATCAGAAGAATAACTTGCAACGGAAAAATTATGGGAATTTGGTCTTATATTGTCAATAAAAGCAAAAGCTCGGCCGTTTTGGTTTTGCTGATTTGCTTGTTTTCATATTTTTCATATTTTGCGATTCGCGGTGACCGCGGATACTTAAAGTATTTGTATTTGCAAAATAAGGTGGCGGAAGCTCAGCAGTTGCAACAAACCTATCAAATGCGTCGTGATGAGTTAGATCAAAAAGTTAAATTGTTATCGTCGTCCAGTTTGGATTTGGATTTGCTTGACGAGCGGGCGCGTGCCGTGCTCAATGTTATCGGTGACAACGAATTTATCATTATTGACGACGAGGACGAAGAACCGACCAATTAGTCGGCGGTGCGGCCTTATTCATACACTTTGGCTCAACTCCGTAAATCAGCTTGACATATTTTAAGTCTGTCTTATAGTTAGGCTATGTTAAATCGTACGCAAAACATACCGGCAACGGATAATTCCTCGGCGATGATTTCGGTTATCATCCCCGTCTATAATTGTGCGGAATATCTGCCGCGTTGTTTGGACAGCGTTTTAGGACAAACCCATTCGGCGCTGGAGGTTATTTGCGTTGATGACGGCTCTCCCGATAATTGTGCGGAGATTTTGGCCGCTTATGCGCAAAAAGATAAAAGATTAAAAATAATAACTCAGGAAAATAAAGGGCAATCGGCGGCGCGCAATGCGGCACTCAAGAAGGCCGGCGGCGCTTATGTTTTTTTTGTTGATGCCGACGATTTTATTCATCCGCAAACGTTGGAAGTTTTGCTGGCAGCGGCGCAAAAATCCGGGGTTGAAGTGGCGGCAACGGTTGAAACCAAACATTATGACGACGCCCCGATAAATATGGCCGATTTGCAGTACGAGACGCATCAAAATCCGCTTTTGCACATTTTGCAAAACGAGGCGTCGGGTTCGGTAATCTGGAACAAACTTTACAAGCGTGAGCTCATTCAAAATCGCCCGTTTATTGAGGGAATTTATTTTGAGGATTGGCCGTGGGTGACCTGTCTGTTTGCCGATATAGACGAGTACGTGACGGTGCCGTACGCGCTGTACGGCTACAACACCAACAATACCTCAACCATGCGCAGTTCTTTTTCAGTGCGCAAAATTGATAATTATGCCACCGGTATTCGTGCGGTAACGCGTTATTTTGCCGCGCCGGAAAGGCAAAAATTATGGCCGATTGTGCGCAAAATCCGCATCGGCGCTTCTTTGCGGCATTTGATTAATGCGGTTTATCACAACAAAGACGACAGAAAAGAGCAGGACGATTTTTTGTTTGCAACACTCGGGCAATTACACGGCGAAAAGTGTTTTTATTATCGTGAGTTGCGTTTTAAGGTACTGATGCGGCTTATGAAAATCCGCCTCAGAAACGGGAAATAAAGAAGGTTTAAGCCCAAAAAACGCCGAACGCGGCAAACAGGTTTGCCGTTCGATAATCGTGTTCTGGGCATTAAAAAAGGATGATTAATAGTCTTCGCGTACTTTACCGAGGCGTTTGCGATTATATTTATTTTTGAGCTCCGGCAGATTTTTGGAAGTAAACGGCTTGCCGTTATGGTCTTCCATCTCGTCTTTACGGCGACCGGCCCGTACCGCGCGGAACTGGTCTTTTATCTCTTGTAAGCGCTGTTTTTTGGTTTTCTTATCCATGTTATTGCTCCGTATTTGTCGAATATCTAACCAGATAATAGCAAAAAATACCGTTAAAATCAATAAAATTATAAATTCGGCTTATTTTTAATCATTTGTTGACAATATCTCAATTATCATGTAGTATAACTTTATTGTTTTAACAGAATGAGGTAAATTGTAATTTCAAACCATGAGTCCCGTGTCGACCTATATTATAAATTTAATTTTAGTTTTATTTCTTGTTTTTTGTAATGCTTTTTTTGTAATATCCGAGTTTGCAGTAGTAAAGATTCGCCGCACCAAGTTGGAAGAACTGGCGGCGTCCGGCAACAAGCGCGCTAAAGTCGCACTCGAAATCAACGAACATCTGAACACTTATCTGAGTGCCACTCAGCTTGGTATTACTTTGGCATCTCTGGGCTTAGGTTGGCTCGGCGAACCGGCGGTTTCTAACCTTTTGGAAGATTTGTTTGGCGGCTTTTTTGAAGGAAGAACCGTGCTGCTGCATTCCTTGAGTTTTGGTATTGCCTTTACGTTTATTACGCTGTTGCACGTGGTTTTGGGTGAGTTGGTACCGAAGTCCATGGCAATTCAGGATACCGAGCGCTATGCCCTGTTGGTGGCGATTCCGCTGTATACGTTTAATAAAGTATGCACCCCGATTATTTGGTGCTTTGACCACGTATCGCTGTGGATTTTGAAACTGATGAAAATCGAAAAGGCGGATGAAAACGAAGATGCGCACTCCGAAGAAGAAATCAAGCTGATTATCGACGCGTCGCAAAAGGGCGGAGTGATTGACGATACCGAGAGCGAGATTATTCAGAACGCCATCAATTTTTCGGAAATCTGCGCCCACGAGATTATGGTGCCGCGGCAGGATATGAAGTGCATTTATAAAGACGACAGCTTTGACGATATTATGGCCTTCGTGCGCGAACATAAGCATACGCGTTTCCCGCTGTGCGACGAAGATAAAGACCAGATTTTGGGAATGATACACATTCGCGATTTGCTTGAAAACAAAGATGCGATTCATAAAGATATTTTGAAACACATTGTGCGTAAAATTTTGTTTGTGCCGGAAAATAAATCGATTTCCGATGTGTTGCACGAGATGATGAAAAAGCATATTCATATCGCCATTGTGGTTGACGAATACGGCGGCACCGCCGGTTTGGTAACCATGGAAGATATTTTGGAAGAACTGGTCGGTGAAATTCAGGACGAACACGACGGCGCCGAGCATAAGCCGCTGAAGAAAATCAATGATAAAAACTACGAGTTTGACGGGGTTTATAGGGTGGACGATGCTTACGATGCCATGAATTTGCAGTATCACGAACTGGAAGAAAGCACCATGGGCGGCTATGTGTTTAACTTAATCGGCGAAGAGCCGAAAGTCGGTGATAAGGCCGAAGACGAGTTCTGCGTATATGAGGTTTTGAAAATCGATAATATGCGCATTACCCGGGTTAAAGCCACCCTCAAAGACGTACGGAAAACGGAAGTCGCCTGACGGGGTATTTTCTGACATCAAAACACGCTGTCTTTGTGCAATAATTCAAAAATTGACAAATTTTTTCTTGACTCAAACGGTTGATTTTTAGTACAATCGTTTTATAAGAAAAATTATTAAAAAAAATATATGCATACAGTTATGAAGAAGACAGTATTAAAGGCCGCCATCTGTTATGATTTTGATGGCACACTCGCTCCGGGCAATATGCAGGAGTACGGTTTTATGCGTGCACTAAAAACCACACCGCAAAGCTTTTGGAAAAAATCCGATGCGCTTTCCGAAAGACAGCACGCCGACAAAAATCTTTGCTATATGCTCACCATGCTTGAAGAAGCAAAGGCCAAGCATATTGCTTTCCGCAAGGAAGATTTGCAAGAGTTCGGTAAGGATATTCCGTTGTTTAACGGGGTGGACAGTTGGTTTACACGCATCAATGCCTTTGCCAAGAAAAACGGCATTGAGTTGCAACATTTTCTTCTTTCTTCCGGATTGAAAGAAATTGTCAGCGGCCTGCCTATCAGCAAACATTTTGAGCGTGTATATGCCTGCTCGTTTATGTACGATGCCAATGGCGTGGCTTTCTGGCCGGCTCAGGTTATCAACTACACGACCAAAACTCAGTATTTGTTCCGCATCAGCAAAGGATGCCTCGATGAAACCGATTTGGCCGTAAATGAGAAGGTGCCGCACGAGCAACGTGTTATGTCGTTTGCGCAAATGCTTTATGTCGGCGACGGTTTGACCGATGTCCCATGTATGGCGACTTTGCGCAAGTTCGGCGGACAGGCAATCGCCGTGTATCGTCCGCATACCAAAACCGGCAGTACCCACGCGCAGAAGTTGTTGCACGACCGTCGTGTCGACAATATCGCACCGGCGGACTATGCCGAAGGCGGTAAGATGGATGCCATTATCAAGGCCTGGTTATTGAAGCTCAAGGCCGATTATGATATGAAGTCTTAAGAAAAGAACCGTTCGAGTGAAATCGAGCGGTTCTTTTTTATCCATACGAAAATTTAACCAAATCAGGTGTATAATTCTCCTAAACGGAGGAAAAATGCAGTTTTTAACGGCGGAAATCATAGAAGATACGGATAATGTTCGGCAAGTGTTATCATCTGCCGGCATTGTCGCGCGTGCAATTGAGCGGCTGCCCGGCGGCTCGCGTTCGTATGCTTTTGCGGCCGATAACTTGCTGGTGCGCTTCCCCAAAGCCGAAATAATTTGGAATGTAATGCGTCGCGAAAAACAGATAATTGATGTAATTTATCCTTTTATGGAAGAAAAAATCCCGCATAAAATCCATAAAATCGAGCTGGTGGAAGAAGATTATCCGTTTACGATTTCTCTGCGCTTCAACGGCAAAATCTGCGATAATCGCGGCGAGGGGGAATATACCACCGGCTACGGTGTATTAAGCCCGTCGCAACAGGAAAATATGGCTCGACAGGTGGCGCAGTTTTTTGCCGCACTCCATGCCTTTGATTATGAAAATCCGGAGCTTCCGCCGGAGGATGCTTCGCTTGTTGCCGCCATGGAAAGCTGGGATGTGTCGTCGCGGCCGGATTTTGATTATGAAAAGGCCAAAACCGCCCTGTTGCGGCAGAGTGCAAACAAAATAAATCTCGATGATTATCTTACCGATGCGCCGACCACACCGCCGGCTTTGTGTCATAACGATTTAAGCGGCAGCAATCTTTTGATAAATCCGGAAGAATATTCAATCGTCGCCGGCATAATCGATTTCGGTAATGCCCGGGTTGTTTCGGTGGAACAGGAATTTTTCCCGCTTTATAAAATTCAGCGCAAGTTGGCTCTTGATACTTTGAAGGTCTACAACAAAATAACCGGAAAGAATATTGATGCAAGGCAAATTGAGGCTTTGGCCCTGAAGTATATCGGCCACGGCTTGGCCAAAACCGAGGATAATCCGTCGCCGTATCTCTTGAATTTGCTTAAGCCTTTTTATGATTGATTTTATCAAATATAAGTGATAATTTACTTACATTATTAATTATTTATAAGGATAAATCGATGTTTTTCCAGAAGTTATTGTATGGCACAAGCTTGTTGCTTTTGTGGTCCGCGGCGGCCACTGCCGAAGATATTGTTTTATATTCGGCCGATAAGTTGAACTTTACCGAAAAAGACGGAGCGGAACAGGTTTATAATGCGGAAGGAAAGCTGTTTTCCGGCGCGGTGGAACTGCCGGATTCGGCCGGTCATAAAACGATTTATCTGTATAAAGACGGGCAAAAGAGCGGGGTATCTACTACCTATTATGACGATAAAAAACCGCTGCTCAAAACTTCTTATGAAAACGGAATGAAAAACGGGGCGGAAGCAGCTTATTATCCGAACGGCAATCCGCAATACAGCCGTACCTATAAAAATAATGTTATCAACGGCGAAGAAATATTGTTCAACGAAGCCGGAAAGCCGCAAAAACAAAGCAAATATACCAACGGTTTGTTGGACGGTACGGTCAATTATTTTGACGACGAGGGGAATTTAAGCAAAGTCGAAACCTATAAAAACGGCGTCAAAGACGGGGTTGAACGCATTGTCAAAAATAATACTCTGGTGGCGGAAGATACTTATGTGAACGGCCGGATTAACGGGGTTTCCAAACGATACAGCGAAAAATATTTAACCGATGAAATTGATTATGTTGACGGTCGGCGCGAAGGCTTGCACAAACATTACGGTGAAGACGGCACCCGCACTGAAATACCGTATCATAACGACAAGAAAAACGGCACGGCGACGGTGTATCGGCCGGATAATAAAATTGTTCTGACCGCGACGTATGCCGATGATATGAAAAACGGCTTTGAGAATAAATTTGCCGAGAACGGTTCGCTCGTTTCCGTTGAAAATTATCGCAACAATCAGCAGGACGGAATATCGCGTTATTATAACGAGGACGGGGAACTTGCGGTTATCAGATTTTTTGACGACGGGGTGGAGAAAACGGCGGTTGATTTGCAACAAACGGAAGTCATAGCGCCGCTTTATCAGAGGTATAAAGAAGGAAAAATCGGGCCGCTTTTGAAGCAGCGCAATATGTGGTATCGGATTTTGTGGCTGGGCATAACCACCCAAAAGGCCGACCTTATTGATGCTTTGGAAAAAGCGATGAAAATGCATAACTTTACCATCGATGATATGGAGATTTATCAGCGTTTCGGCGGGGCGGATTTTGCTGCCGACACTGCGGGGCTGTATTTCGGTATGACACCGTTTATGTACGCCGCGGCCGTTTCTTCATCGCCGGAGATTATTCAAAAATTTAAGTCACAGCTGTCGACGGCAAACAGCGACGGCGAGACTCCGTTGCAATATGCCGTGCTTGCCAACAATAGTGAGAATTTAAAGTTTATGCTGTCTTTATTGTCGCCTGATGATACGGCCACGGTAAACGCTTTGTTGTTTTATGCTCTGCAAAACGGTGCAAACAGCGATGCTATCGCACAATTATTGCCAAAGGCCGATGTTAAAGTTACGGATGCGGACGGCCGCACTCCGCTGGATTATGCCGTGAAAAACAATGCCGCGCCGGAGATTATCGAAATGCTCGTGAATGCCGGTGCCGATATTGCTCAACCGCAATACAAGCATTTATTGATGCAGGGGTTGCAACAGAATAAGCCGGCTTCGTACATCAATATGTTGGCGGATAAGGGAGTCGCGGTATCCGGGCTCGATGACGACGGTCATTCCACGCTTTATTATGCCGAAATCAATAACTATCCGGCGGAGATTATCGAAAAACTACGGGCCGGCGGTGCTGCTCTGAGTAATGTTGATAAGCAGGCGTTGCTTAAAAATGCGGTGGAGCATAACGACACGGTATTGTTGCAAAGATTAAACATTCCGGCGGAGCAAATGGCGGAAGTTACAGATAACGGACGCAGCGCTTTGCAATACGCTTATGATATTGCGGCGCCGGATGAGATTATGCAATATTTGCTGGACGGCGGTGCGGACATTAATCATCAGGACCGTGACGGCAACACGATTTTGCATGATGCTTTGGCTAAGCAGGATATTGCGGCGGCGCGGAAATTTATTGAAAAAGGGGCGAAAGTCAATACGGTCAATAATTATGGAAAGTCGGCGATTTCGTATGTGTTTACGGATGAGAAAGCCGCAGAAATTTATGATGCGGTTTGGGATAATGTTACGGCCGACGACGCCATGCTGAAAATGCCTGAAGGAGGTGTGCCGCTGTGGAAATATCTGTATCAGCAGGGGAAGCTTGATGCGCTGAAAACTTTGTTTGCTAAGGTGGAAAATCCCTTAACCTTAACTGATGAAAACGGTAAAAATGTAATTGATTTATTACAACAAAATCCGGACAATGCCGAATTTGCCGCATTGGTTGCCGCAAATCTGGCGGATAATGATATTGATACCCTCCGAGCAATCGTCAAACAGCAGCAGATTGATTTGTTGCGCGCGATGAAAACCGACCGGCTGGATATGAACGAACAAGACCAATACGGCGAAATTTTGTTGACTTCCACATACAGAAAAGGCACGACACCGAACTTTTTACAAGCCTTACTCGATAAAGGAGCGGATATAAATAAGCAAAACGTTGAGGGCAAGAGTGTGCTTGATTTGGCCTTTGCCAACAATAATCTCGCTATGATTAAATTTATGGTGGAACACGGGGCCGATGTCAATAAAGTCAGCGATGATCGCATATATTTAATGGACTGCAAACGCGGTTCGACCGAATTAACCGAGTTGCTGATAGCTCATAATGCCAAGGTGTCGCATGTTACGGCGGACGGGGAAACCGTTTTGATGGCTGCGATTCGCAATTTGAATATGCCGTTGATAAAATACGTTCTGCAGCACAATGTTGATGTAAATGCCAAAAATGCCGAGGGAATGACGGCGGTTTTACATTTGCTCAAGGCATTGGAACAATATGGCGCGGAAGATGCAAGCGTGCGTGCCGATGTTTTGGAAACGCTGAGGCTTTTGGCCGAGCACGGCGCCGATTTGAACGTGCGCGATTACGACGGACAAACCGTGTTGGTGGCGGTGGCGCGGCAATATCCGGATTTTTATCGGGAATTTGCGGAGGTATTCGTTGCCGCGGGAGGTAATCCGGAAATAAAAGACCAGTATGATAAAAAGGCGGAGGATTATATCAGCGGGCAATAATTTGCAAAAAATAATCATAAAAATAAAAATAATGCTTGCAATTAAGAATAATTTGATATATGAACGTAAAAGTCAAGGCGCCCGTAGCTTAATTGGATAGAGCATCTGACTACGGATCAGAAGGTTGTGAGTTCGAGTCCCGCCGGGCGCGCCAATTAACTCCCTGTTTTTACAGGGATTTTTTATTTTTAAAATTTTTTGCCTAACCGCAAAATCCCTCCGGTAACACGCTGGTCACACGCATTTTCCCGGTCACACGCCGATCGGAGTGGCAATAACCAAACGACAAAACGGTAATTTTTGAGGCAGAAAGCACGAATCGTCGGCGAATCGCCTGTTGATAAAATTTGCTTGAAAATCATTTTATGCCGCACAAAAAGCAAATAAGTATGCTTATTCCACTTCTATTACTAAATTGGGATTAAATCCACAAGGTTCACCATATTTCACATATCCTCTCGGATTGCATACGACACGGCAATCGCCGATTTCATAGTCGCTGGCTTGATGTATATGTCCGTGACACCACAGCTTTATATTCGGTCGATCCAATATAAAATCTTCTAAATTACTGGCGTAGCATGGTGTTGTTTCGTCGTTCTTGTATTCTCTTGGCACCGACATCATACTCGGAGCATGATGTGTGATTACAACAATTTTCTTATCCGGGAACTTTTTGCATACAGCATCAATCGCCTCTACCGTCTGTTGAAACATCTTGGCACAGTCTTCAGGTTGTAATCTTCTCAATAACCGCGTATCCTCTTTTTCTTTGTTATAATCCGAATTAAATTTGCCATAGCGAAAATCATTTAAATTACGAGTTGCATACCACATATACATATCTTGAGCATCTTTGTTCAATAATTTGTAATCCGTCCATAGCGTTCCGCCGACAAACACTATATCATTCACGATCTTGTAAGTGTTATTCAAATATGACAATGATGCAGAAAGCGGATAATTTCGTTCAAATTGGTTCATAAAATACTGCAAAGAATGTTTACTTTCATTATAAACAATATGATTTCCGCTGACAAACACACCATTTTTGACATTTTTCTTTAGCCACCGTGAAGTTTCTTCATAATATCCGGATATATCTCCGCAGATTACAGTAAATGTTTCGGTATCATCTAATCTAAACGGATGCCCTGAATTTATTTCCAAATGTAAATCTGATATAATGCGAACTTTCATTGTTTCTTTTTGAACCGTTATTAGTGAATATTTTTTGCTATATAATGAATTTTAATAGATATTATTCCCTTTGTAAATGGCTATATATCGGGATTCCAGAACTTTTACTCAATAAATTGAATATCTACTTTTTATAACAAAATCATAAATTAAGTAGAAAATATGGTTTCAACAAAGAATTGTCTACAGAATTATTGAATGATGCATAATTAACATATCTTAGGTTATTTGTATAAATGGTGTAGTTTGTATGCTAAATAATTTCATTTATATAGTAATTATAATTTCGTAATTATCATAAGATTTATCATAATCCTTTTATTTACTGCATTTTATCTATTTGTTTTTAAAATAAAATGTCGTATATTTGCATTAAATAATGTTGTGTTTTTGTAAAAGGATACATATATGCCGGTTGGTAATACATTAGAAGCTAAAATGAGATATCGTATTAATAAGAGTAAGGTATCTGCATTTATTTTATCTGATTTCTATGATTTAAGCGATAGAGATCAGGTTGGACGTGTATTAAGAAAAATGGTGAAAGAACAATTTCTTATCAAAATTGGACAAGGTATATTTGCTAAAACAAAAGAATCTAAATTAACCGGTAAACGTATTCTGGAAACTGATTTTATTACCATCGCTAAACAGGCATTAAAAAAATTAAAGGTGAAAATATTTCCATCTAAAGCAGAACAGGATTATAATTCAGGAAAATCTACTCAGGTACCTACCGGTTTGCGTATTGGTGTTAATAAAAGAATATCTAGAACAATATCATATAATGGAAGAGAAATAAGCTATGAACAATCTACTATCCGAACGCATTAAATATGATGATGCTTTATCCTTTTTTGCAGATTTAAGTAAATTGTTTATTGAATAGCATCTGATCGAAAAGTTATCTTTTATGCAAATCTGCAATGGTATTGCTTTTTTACATAAAAACATAGTCTTGATCATTATCTTGCAAACTATGCAAAAATTGTAAAATACGCTTAATCAAAATACTAAAATATTAAAAATTGTAAATTGTATTTAACAAAAACATTGACTATTTTGATTTTGTTAATTATAATTAACATTAAAGGAGAGCGAAAATGACAACAGAAACATTAATGGATAGACCTGAATATATACGTCAACTAAAAGCTTGGCAAGGCCAAAACGATTTAATAAAAATAGTGACTGGTGTTCGGCGCTGTGGAAAGTCTAAATTGTTTGAGTTGTTTCAAACACAGTTACAATTTGATAAAATAGCCGATGATGATCAAATCGTCAGTATAAACCTTGAAGATCTTATACAAACTCAAAAAATAGGTTTAACCGAAAACAGCGAGCATTTTCTTGTTGGTTATGAAAAGCTACTTGATTACATTTTAGCAAGATTAAATCCGCAAAAAATGAACTTTGTTTTTATTGATGAAGTCCAACTATTAATAGGTTGGCAAAAAGTCGCCAATACGTTACGTTTGCAGAAAAATGTTGATGTATATTTGACTGGTTCCAATGCGTATATGTTCTCTTCTGATTTAGCCAATTCCTTAGGTGGTCGTTATGTTGAAATTAAAATGCAACCGTTATCGTTTTTGGAGTATTATATGGCATATCGACTTACTGCTGGAAATACTTTAAGAACTCGTAAGGACTTTTTGGAGTTTGGTGATTTTCAAGCTACTTATGAACATTACATCCGTGAAAGTGGCTTTCCGCAGACTTTGAAGATGTTATATGATCGTCAACATATCAGCGACTATTTGCATGATACAGTTTATTTGAATACAGTTCAGAAGGATATTGTGAAACGTTTTAATATAGCTGATACGAACAAGCTTGATTCTGTGGTTAAATATATGTTTGATAATATTGGCAATGAAACGTCTGTCCGCAATATTGAGCGTGGATTGAGTGCTGGGGGGCATAAAATCTCTGTACCAACGATAGATAGAATTATTGAAGGTCTGCTCGATAGCTTCTTGATGTATAAATGCGATCGTTACGATATTAAAGGTAAGCAGTATCTTGATAGCAATTCGAAGTATTATGTTGCTGATATTGGCTTAAGAACAGCTTTAATCGGTATGAAGGATATGGATGCAGGTCATATTTTTGAAAACGTGGTATATCTTGAATTAATACGCCGGGGCTATGAGGTTACAGTTGGTAAAATTCATAAGGGCAATAAGATAATTGAAGTTGATTTTGTGGCTAAAAAAAGCGGTGGTATTGTCGAATATTACCAAGTTGCGCTGAATGTAATAGGAACAGAGCTTTTGGAGCGAGAACTCGCACCACTTAAAGCTATCGAGGATAATTATCCGAAGTTTTTATTGACGATGGATTATGGTTCTGGTGAAAATGATGGTATAAAGCGCTTAAATGTGCTTGATTGGTTATTAGGCAAAGAGTAAAGGTATTTAATACTTAAATCACAAAGACATATTTGCCTTTGCCATGACCTTGGACGGGTTTAATAATTTGGTTATCTAAAAGAAGTTTAATAAATTTTGATGCCGTTGCCGGCTTGACTTTTATTTTTTCAATTACGTCAGAACGCCCAAAATGTTTGGTACTTCCATAAGCTTCATATATTTTCAAGATATGACCAATTGATTTGGCTGAAATGTTAGGTAACCTTTCTTTGCATAGACTTTCAATGTCTACTTTTGATGCTTGAATATCTACTTTTGATGCTTGAATGTCTACTTTTGGGCTTTCAATGTCTACTTTTTCATTTGAAACATAGTTTATATGCATTGTACGGTTAAGTAGTTTATGGCCTTTATTCAGCAACAAATTTTCCAAAAACAACTCTAAATATTCGGTTGTTGAGTGTATATCGTTCTTCAAATCCGTATAATTTGCTCGAACCAAAGCGTTTCTGAAATACCAAGCATTCTCAGCAAAAATATCATTTGTCACATTGTAACCTAAGGTTCTTAGGTATTTAATGAAAAATACGGCGGTTGTTCTGGTGTTTCCTTCGCTAAATGCGTGTATTTGCCATAATCCTGAAACAAAAACAGCCAAATGGTGAATAATGTCTTTAACAGACAGTCCTTTGTAATTAAACTTTTTTTCTTGATTTATATCATAATCAAGAGTTGCCCTTAACTCTGTTGCTGTTCCGTAAACGACCGTTTCTCCGTTTAATACCCATTCTTTTTTAGTGATATTATAGTTGCGGAGTATGCCGGCATAATCGTATATACCGTCAAAAAGCTTTTTATGAATAGAAATATATTCGTTTGTTGAAAAACTAAAGGCCTTTTCTGATAGAAGTTCGGTAATTTGAGCAGAAACTTTATCAGCTTCTTCGGTTCGCCCCTTGTCATTAACTTTGCCATTCTCTTTATAATACGAATTAAGTAGAGCTTGGGCTTCTTTTATTGTGATATCACCTTCAATATTTTTGATGGCAGTATCAATCAGGTATTGGGAAGGCTCTAATCCGTCAACTTTTTGCAACCCTATAGCCGTTCGCCAAGCATAGCTTTTATCTCTCTTGCTTGGTTCTGCTTGCTTTAGATATTCTTCAAATGGGTCTTTTTCCATAAATTTGCCTTTTTTTTATCAACATCAATATTATAATATGAAAAAATTAAAAGTACATAAATTTTTGCAATTAGCCACTTACAATCCGCTTAAATCAACGTTAACAATCATTGAGGTATCTTGATTTTCAGATTTGAAAAACATCACCATATACCAAGGAAGGTATAATATCTTTTCCTCTTTTTCTATATTATTCATACAGAACACGATACCTTTATCCAATTTCCATTCCTTTACTTCCATAGCATTATTGATGGCAGCGTGTGTCTTATAATCCTTGCCAGATTTAATTTCTATTGGAATAACATCATTTTTCTTCTGAACGACAAAATCCAGTTCACCAATATTCTTTTTATTCATATATCTTAAAGCAAATCCGTTGGTCTTCAATAGTTCAGCAAAAGCATTTTCCAATATTCCACCCATATTGATAGAGAGATTTCCTTGTAGAATCTCAAATTGAACGTTCTCCAAACTCATAGAGCAAAGCAACCCTACATCATTAAGATATAACTTAAACAAACGGCTTTGTTCGTTGATTTTAAGAGGTATCTTTGGTTCTGATAAATTATAACAAGGTAGAGCTACGCCAGCATCAGAGAGCCACAAGAACGAGTCTTCATAATCACGAAGTCTGGCACTCTTTTGAATAGATGTAAGCATAAACCTACGGTTTTTATCGTCTAACTGAGAAGGAATATTATTAAAAATATTACTAATCATATTCTTTCCAACCTTGGCATACTTATTGATATCTTGTCTATATTGAGTGATGATATCACGCTGAACGCCCACCACTTGACCTATATCGTGGGTATCAATAAATCTTTGAACCACATCAGGCATACCTCCCACCACAATATAATACTTAAATAAATTAGTCATTGTTTGATGAATAGAATCGGTTATGACTTGCTGTTTTTCATAGCATTCACGCAGGTAATCAATAGTTGATTGCTGGACTCCATTAGCAATACAAAACTCTTCAAAATCCATAGGATACATCTGGAATATTTCTTCATAACCAACAGGATAAGATGGAACTTGCTTATATTGAACTCCCAAGAGTGAGCCAGATTCTATGTAATCAAATCTTCCATCATCAACCAAAAATTTAATGGCTGTTCGGGCATTAGGACATTCTTGTATTTCATCAAGGAATATCAGTGTCTTGCCGTTTTCCAGCGGTCTGCCTATAAAGGCAGTCAGGTTCATAATGATTGTATCGGCATTCAAATCACCAGAGAAAATATCGGCTGCTGTTGGTGTGGTAATAAAGTTTATTTCAACAAAATGCTTATAATTAGCTTTACCAAATTCACGAACAATGTAAGTTTTTCCAACCTGTCTTGGTCCAGTAATCAGCAAGGCTTTTTTCTTTTGGCTTGCCTTCCACTTTTGTAGTCTATGCTCTGCTTTACGATACATTTTACTTGCCCTATAAATTATTTATACACATTTTATAAGGCATATATAACATAAAAATACACATTTTTCAAGTGATAATTTCACTATTTATACACATTATTCTTAGTGAGATTTGTTAAAAAATACACATTTTTCTAAAAAATGTTAGTTCTGTGTTAAAAGTTTTTCTGAAATTTAAAAAACTTTATTTTTTAATCATATTTTTGCATAAAAAGTAAAATTTGTCATGTAAATCTCAAAATGTTAAAGAATGTGCATTCTTTAACATTTTCTCGGAAAACCGCGTAAAATAAGCACTTTTGAAAATGAGCAAAATACAGAAAATAAAAAAATGTTAAACTTTGTGCAGATTCGCCACATTGTTTAACATTTATAGCCCATGGTCTAATTTTGATTGATTATATTAATCAACTCATCTTCAATATTACTTACTCTTAAATCTTTCCGTAAATTAACGGTAGAAAATTGGATGATATAATTCTCTTCAGGCGCATTCAGATGGCAAATTTGTGTTGTTTGGGCATCGTCACTCCATTGTGGATAGATCAAGATTGCTTTCTTCGTGTCGTGCAAAAGGCAATATGTTGAAACCTGGAATACATCCGCATTACTGAAATCATAAAGAGATTCAAATTTTTTATATTTCGTATCAACAATTATCTTCTCGTTACCTTTTTCAACCAATATATCAACGAATGTATTGCGTCTTTTATGATTACTTTCAACTTCTACCAATAATTTCTTTCCTTTTTGAGCGGTAACAGATATTTCTGGGCATTTTCTTCGCATTATCTCAAAAACGTATTCTTCAAATAGAACATTCATATCCCACAAAAGAGTGATGTTTTCAATTTTATTTCTACTAAAATCAATACTCAAATGTGATAAGAACATTTTCGCCAAATCAAAAGCCTTCTGGAACAACTGTTGATTTCTTAACAATTTAATTTTATTTGCCCTTTGTGAGGATATTCTAACAAATTCAATATCCGCATAAAAGTTCATAATCTGTTTCAAAATCTTTTTATTCTCATTGTTCGTCGTTATTTGATGTAGTAGGCTTGAAACATATAAAAACAGCTGATTTAAGATATTATTCTCGGCAAATTCATCATATTCACAATAAAACTTCGCCTTATTAGTAGAATTGTACTTAATATGCTGGGAAAAATTCAATTTTCCTTTCATATACGATAGATTATTTTGTTCATGTATATAGGTTTTTGGAGTTTGTTTTCTCAAATTTTCAAATAAAGATGTAGCGTATTCATGTATCAATATCTCAAGAAATGGATTCTTGCTATTGTTGAGCTTAACATTATTATCGGACTTAATCTCCATTTTCCTTGTATATGATAGCATATACAGAAGATTTCTTAAAATGACAGAATCACTAGCATATTCATCCGCCAGAAGTTTCGGAAGAACTTCAATTTGCAGGTTATGACACCTTATAACCCCGACATAAGAAGATGCACGTATTTTATTTGGAGCAACATCAAATGCATCGGATAAACCTTGTTTATCTAAATATCGTTTCAACAAGATTAAATCATTACTTGATACATCGGTTGATGATTCGTATTCTCTAATCTTTATCTGTTTCAATTTTCCGTCCCATTGTCGCTTTTATAAAATCATCATCGCTTAATGAAAAAGGATTTTTAAACCTATAATAACAATTTTCACCAATTTCATCTTCTAATTCTTTATCTTCTATTGGGTTTTCAGAAATAAATCCAGGAATTAACAATCTCAGCTTAGTCCAATCACCGTAAAAGTATTCATTTAGCAATGGAATGATTTTATTCGCCCAAGTTTCCTTTAAGTCTGAAATAGTCTCAATATTCATAAAATAGCTGTGACCTATCTGATGGTCTTCATCAAGAAGAATCCGTATTTTTTTGTTTAGATTCTTAAAAGCTTCTTTCATATTAAATTTATCCGGAACTAAATTTTCGTCAGGCATTTTAGGAATAAATGTAAATCTCCGCCTCAAAGCAATATCAATTGTCGCAATTGAACGGTCAGATGTATTCATTGTGCCAATGATATACAAATTCTTAGGTACAGTAAGAGTTTCTTGTGAATAAGGAAGTCTTACAGATAGGTTTGAACGCTTATCTTCTTCGATTAAGGTAATAAGTTCTCCAAAAATTTTAGATATATTACCACGATTTATCTCATCAATTACCAAAACAAACTTCTGACTATTTTCCTTGGTTACTGGAGCATGAGTATTATACTTATGCAGAATCTCAATTATTTTATTCAAAGGAATCTTTAATTTATATACAGCAGGTAAAGTCATTGTTGTATCATCATTTATACTGAAAATATCTTCTCTAATGTTTTTTAATATCCAATTGACCTTCCTTGTTCTTTTATACTCGCTTAATGATGTATCAAAGACAGGATTTCCTTCCACTATTCCAATTCCATCTATTATCCGATTAGTATAACAGGATAAAACAATATCACCCTTTTTCATTTTTTGATAAAAAGCATCTAAAGTTCGTTTTCCTTCCGTTGCCTTGTCCTCATAATTCTCCCCATAATCGTCCCATCCTATTCTAATCCGATTATTCTCAAAACAATCTTTTCTGATTGGGTTATCATAGGTTCCCCCTAATGAAACTTTCCATATTGATACATCTGAATCAATATTCCACTTATTTTGCAAAACTGTTGGTGTTGACGCTTTTTCACAAATTGTTCTAAAAATACCTGGTTTCACATTGTATTCAACCTCTTTTGTATCACCAGAAACCTCTGGTTTTATACCTTCAACAAACTCTTCATATGAATATGATTGGTGAAATGTAATAAATTCTATCACTCCTTGCTCTCTGAGGCGATTGTACTCAGGTAAAAGATTATCTTTATAAAATCTTGATTTATCACTACTGTTCAAATATTCATTGTATAAATCATTATTTAATATATGAATACACTCTATTACCGTGTTGTATGTTTTACCAGTTCCCGGAGGACCATATAAAATTTGATTTAATGGAATATTTCGCATTTGTCTCATTTGTAAATCCTTTTTTGATTTTATCATACTTACTCCTAACGTTATATCTTCAAGTCTCCGATACCAATCTGGGTACTTTGTTATATCTGTTAGGGTTTTGGGGGCTAATGGCGCTTTACTCCACTCTTCCGCTAATTCCCAATCTCCAGCCGTCCAATCTACTTTTCTTATGTTTTTATAATCTTGCCTATCAGCATCATATATATATTCGGATTTCACTATGCCCCGACCAATAATTTTTGTTCTACCTTTCTTGGCATACACTATATCTCCTTCTTTCATAACATGGCAAAATCCCCAAACAGCTAATGTATCGTTATTGGGACCTTTTTTACTACTATCGTAATGTTTTATTGCTTCTTCTATTTCTTTTCTATCTGCATATTCTCTGTAATCACCGAGTTCATCCCAACCTAAAACCAAAATACCTTTTTGATAACATTCCTCCCATTTTTCGGCATTTCTACCAGGAGCACAAACCCAATAATGGATGCCCTCATTATTTGTATTGTCTTTCGTCCAATCAGAGTGTTTCACAGATTGTGCTATATCTACGATACTATCTAAACTAGAAAAAAGGTTTAATGGAATATTGCATCTCTTAGCAATCATTGCAATTTGTCCCTCTTTTGCAAATACACCATCTTCAGAGATTTCACCAAAGTATTGAATAATAGCATCAAGCATATCTGCATTATACCATAGAGGAAAATGTTCTGGAAACATCATATGCAAATATTTTCTAACCCATAAATTTTTTATATTTTGACTGCCATTTTTATACTCATCTAGCTTTCGATAATCCTCAATAGTATCAAATTTTAGATTTGATACCAATTTACAGGCATCAACAATCTCATCCCTGATTTTGATACCTTCCTCAATGGCTTCTTCCACAGACAGTATTCGAGTGGAATTTCCTTTACCTTTAACCCATGAATTTTTATCTTTTGAGTAATATAAACCAAATTTGGAAGCATTTCCGCCACCGATTCCGCCATATATCTTACTTCTTTTATCCTTTTCCAAATAATAGCATAGATTTTCATTATCACCTTTCCCTAAAAACATCTTATCAAGCAGTTCTTCGCCGCTTAATGATTTTAGAATTTCAGGATTATAGGTTGTTTTGAAATGCGTATATCCGGAAGAAATCTCATCTTTTAACTGAGAATCCATAGAATAATACTCTTGCTTTATTTGCTCAAAAATATCAGCCATTTTAAGACCTTTCATTTGGATTAATCAGATTGGTAATATAATCTTTATGTTATTTGTAAAATGATTATAAATTCCAAATTGGGCAAAATTCAAGCAAAATTATAAATTAGATCACTATTACGACATGCTATTTATAGTTCATACAGTCAATCCCGTCACACCCTCACGTTTTCTACGGCATTAGCCAGCATTTTCTCGGAATAAATAAAATACTTTTGGGTTGTTGCTATATTGCGATGATTAGCTAATTTTTGTACCAAACAGATATTTACACCAGCATTAACCAGTTTTGAAACAAATAGATGCCTTCCCAAATGACTGGCTCCCTTTATGCCGAATTTGTTATAAATGAAGCCAAACATCCGACTGATGCTTACGCGATTATACGGTCGGTTCCGTTTCTGCGACGTAAACAAGTATGTTTCCGGCGAAAGGTCTTCACCCCATTTTTGTTGCAAATAGTTCAAATAGTCCGCAAATTCCTTCTTCATCTGGCTATTCATAAAGTATGAGCATTTATGCTTGCCCTTGTTTTTATCGTAATCAAGATTGATCACATCTTTGGGTTTCAGCTGGTCTGTATAGCAGTCCTTGACCTGCAAATATGCAAAATTTATGGAGCGAAGCCCGTTCAAGCTGCACATAAACATCATCCGGATTTGCTCGGCGTGTTTCATTGACTTAATATAGAGCATAATGTCCTTAATTTTCTTGTCATCTACAAATTCACTGTTAGTCATGGTTTTCTCCTATAAAGCCGCAGGCGTTGAGACCTGCGGCACATTTGGATTTTTACGAAAGAAACATAATAATTAATTTTGTGAAACTCTCTTTTTTCTTTCTCGGGCAATCGCTTGGTAAAAAACCGTATATCTTTTCGGCAGAACCACCGTAGCAATACCGCCCTGCAAACGCCAACCTTGACGCAGTTTTTCGTTTACCCAAAGGCAAAGTTCCTCTAAATCAGGTGTTGATATAACATCGTATTCCATTTTTAATACTCCTGTGCAAGCATAATTGTTAAAACTTTATTGGTCAGCTTCGGATTGGTAACATCGGGCGAAAGGTAAAGAAACTCGCGGTCGTAGTTATCAATTTTGAAGAAAATCTGACGATTACGGTAATAAAAGGCACCGAAGTCATGCTCACCGTAAGGATCATTATCTTCGTTGAAGCTGTTGAAATTGCGAACTATGTTGATGATTTCTCTAACGCAATCCTTGCCCAAAGCACGAATACCGGAAGTGAGGCAAAACGTACCTTTTGAAGGGTGCAAGCGAAAGTCATCATTTTGTTCGGCAATGCTCTGAAACTGGCTGTTTTCCATAAGATTCTCCATAAAATTGTCCTGTTCATACCTATATCAGGACAGATCATGTGAATCTTGTCAAGCTTTATTTTTAATAAAAATGAGCCAGAATCAATGAGTTATGCAATTTTTCTTTTAAATTCAACAGGATGAGTCGGGAAAAAATTTTTTGAAAAACAGATTGATGTCTGGGGATTTGTATGCACCGCTGTCAGAATTTACGATGCCTGCGGTGCCATCAGAAGCTGTATAAAGTAGATTGTTCGCAAATTATGCCAAATCATCATCGTCCTGCGTATATTCGTATTCCACTAATTTGAGTTTGTACCATTTTTGGGCAGATTTCGATTTTATCAGTGTTTTTGCTACCTTGTTTTTGTTAAAAGTCGAAATATTATCCATTGTTATAATGGTTGCTGCTTTCCAGAACTCATCTTCTTTGTTCCGAATAGCATCAAACAGCATTTTTGCATCAATTATTTTACAAGTCATTTATCACGCTCCTAAAACACATCGAAATCATCATCTACATCTTGCAAAGACAGGCACATATCTTCAAATTCTCTGTCTTCCCTTCCGGTGCTTACCGGGGCACTACTGACACACTTCCAAATAACATAACCGATAAGCAATAAAACTAAAATTCCCATTTTGGCCTCCCTTTATTGAAATATTAGCACCGGTAAATTTTGTTTGCAAGCTATCAAAACTGCAGAATTGTCAGATTGTGGCATTACTGTTAACTTTTGCTGTTTTTGGCTCTTGAATGTTGATTTTGTTGCGTTATAATATAATTACTGCTGAGAGCCACGGACTGCGTTATAGGGAGTTTTCTCCAAGCGGCGTGGCTCTCCAACAGATTATACCTAATCCCAGACAAAGTGTCGTAGATGCGGTCGGGATTAGGTAGGCTGAAAGTGGTTGTAGAATTCGGTCTGTCAACCTTAAAGATAGATATAGTGTGTAAGTCCTCTATCGCTTTCAGTTATTATGGAGAGCCACGGTCTGTAGCATAAGGTAGTTTTATCTACTTTACAGCGTGGCTCTCCGGAATAAAGTTAATTGAGGAAGGGGCTTGACCCCAGTCAGTGTCTGTCAATTAGGTAACCGCCCATTAGTAAATCAATCTTGGGCGGCTTTGTTTTTTTCGTATTCTTTTAGAACTTTTTCTACTTCTTTAATAAACTTATCATCTATTTCTGTTCTGATGCCAGGACAAAAAAGGGAAATAGTTTTAGAGGATACTTTCTTCTGCTTATCTTGTATAATCTTATATATTTCTTTTCCTTTGTACATCTCAATCCCCGCAACTGCAGGGCTTATATTATATGTATATAAGACAAGCAACATATTACTATGTGTCTCAATCCCCGCTGTGTCGGGGGCTTATATTATACAATACCGTTCATTTATAACGCTTGCTTTGTATCTCAATCCCCGCAATTACGGGGCTATTATTATGGTGATTATACAAACGTCATTAAATATTGGGTATCTCAATCCCCGCAATTACGGGGCTATTATTATACTTGCCCTGTTCTTGAAATTCCTAACGCAGTATCTCAATCCCCGTAAAAGTGGGGCTACTATTATAGTAAGGCACAGACAGTTGCCGATGAGTTCTTATCTCAATCCCCTTAATGATGATGTCATCCTTCGCACGATACTGTGCATTCGTGCGTCCAAGGATCTCATCTTCCAATGCGACAGCATTGCTTCCGATTCACATAGAATATTGCGCTTCGCAAAGGTCAGATCCCTTGACGAAGTGACGCGCGGCGCACTTCGAGGGATGACATTAGGGCGTTCTCAATTCCCTCAAATCAGGGGCTTCTATTATAATAAGATTATTGAAAAATGTCTTAAGAATGTATCACAATCCCCACAAATCAGGGGCTTCTATTATTCCGAGTGGTCTGACTATGAATCAGATAAAAGTATCACAATCCCCTCAAATCAGGGGCTTCTATCATATGAACGACAGGCCTTATGTTTTACTATCCGTATCTCAATCCCCTCAAATCAGGGGCTTCTATTATTTTGAGTGTTGGCTTTCATACGATGTATCTGTATCACAATCCCCTCAAATCAGGGGCTTCTATTATTGCCTAACACATACGCAATACATAACGATAGTATCACAATCCCCTCAAATCAGGGGCTTCTATTATACCATGAAAGAAAGTTGAAATGTATTACAAGTATCACAATCCCCACAAATCAGGGGCTTCTATTATAGTACAGAAGATAAAAAGTATATTCAAGAAGTATCACAATCCCCTCAAATCAGGGGCTCCTATTATAGACGTTCACAGCTACCGACACAAACGTTTGTATCACAATCCCCACAAATCAGGGGCTTCTATTATACAAAACAAGAGATTGAGGAGTTATGCTGAGTATCACAATCCCCTCAAATCAGGGGCTTCTATTATCACTTGTGGAAAAGGAATTGGATTCCGTTAGTATCACAATCCCCTCAAATCAGGGGCTTCTATTATAATTCTTTATCTTGTTAATAACGGATATAAAGTATCACAATCCCCTCAAATCAGGGGCTTCTATTATCGTGACTTATTAAGAGCAATGTTGAGCTTGGTATCACAATCCCCTCAAATCAGGGGCTTCTATTATCTCTATATCACAATTTTTTGTTTTTACGACATAATACGGCTTTTACATAGCAAAAAAATGACTTTTTTATAACCAAAAACATCATTTTTTTAGTGTTTTTTTCTTATTTACGATGTTCTATAACGCGGTATTTACCCAAACCCATAACTGTGCTTTTGCCGCAATGAAAATATTCTCCCGCCTTTATATACGGATATAGTTTTTCTAAATCTCCGCTCAATTCAAACGTGCCGATAATACCGCCTAATGCAATTTCTTGCTTTTGTCGCGAAGAATAACGTTTCCAATCCAGCCAGTGCAAATCAGCTTTTTCTATCTTTATACTCGGAATAATGTCGTGCAGCATTTTTTTATTCGGTGCATAATCAGCAATATGATATTGCGCCATATTTGCCTGTTTACGCATCATTGATACCAAAAAATCCTGCGCCGTCAACGCTTCCGGCACTATCGGATGACCGAGATGATGTATCCTCAGCGGTGTTTCTAACACTATTTGAAGTCGCTCCACCACTTTTTCCGGCAAAAGTTCATACGTCGGTTGTGCCAAATCCGTTTCCTGCGTCGGATTTTCCAAGTCGTGCAACAACAAAATGTTACCATTCGGCTCTATTTGCTCAATACGCAACAACTGCGCCGGTGTTCGCTCTTTTGTAAAGCCCAAATTGCCGGTTTTTACCCATGCCAACAGAATATACGACAATTTGCTGACTGCCGTGCCGAAAATAATTTGCTCAAATGCAAAACATTCGCCTTGTTTGACTTCTTTTGCTCCCAACGGCATCGGCTCGATTATATACGGATTCGGCACATTTTTATTCGGCTTGCCCTGTGCGACATATCCGTTTTCAAACACTGAAGCATACGGACAATTTATTGCCATGGCGCATTCGGTGCATTTGGTCTTTGGGGTTAAACAGGAAACACGGCGCAGCGATTTGCCGAACACACCGCGCAACGCCGAGCCGGCATAATACGGAAAGTTTATGTCTTGCAATGCTTTGAAGATTAAGCGTATTTTAATGAGCGGAAACATTATTTTACCTCATCATACTCCACAACGCACCAACCGAAAGGCAAATTTTCGCGTCCGTTTTCCGCCAACCAATAGGTTGTGGAATGGTCCATAAAATAATTCGGGCATTTTCTGTTTTGAATCCGTCGCAGACCGTCGATGGTCACACTCTCGGCGCCGCTGTGCTTGCCGATGCGGATAATAAAAGCATTCGGTTTTTGCGAGGCCTGTTTCAGCTTTGTATATAATGCCGGTTGGTTGATATACGACTGCTCATGCGCCAAAATATCGCCGTAAAAATTATTGCACGCCGTTCTGATATCCGACATTGTATCCGGCAGCTTTTTGTGTGTCGGCGCTTTGGCAAACGAGTTTTCGGCTAATGACAATTCCGTAGTAAACGCAATGTCGTGCGGAATAACCTCGATGGAAACCGGCATTTGCGTTTCTCCGGTGCGACGTTTATAATTCTTTGCCACGCAGATTTCGGTCAAATACGCATTCTGCGGTGTGGAATCGCCGATTTTCAGGTATTTAAACGGGTCCTGTGCCGGATCTCCGTATTCATATATTTTTCTTTCGGCAGGCGCGGCGGTATAAGTTATTTTCTCGCCTTTCGGTGTTTGTTTCTTCTTTTCAATATCTCTATAAGTCACCCCTGCTGATTGATTGCGCTCCGACATCAATGCCGTGCGAATTGCCCCTTTAAGCGACGAACCGGGAATATACGCCAAATCGGTTGCCAAATTGCAAATGTTTTTTTCAATTTTAAACTGATTTCTTTCTTTTTGCGGAACATCCATATTGCCGCATTTATCCGCATATTGCTTTGCAACCGCCGGACACACTTTTGAATGTTTTACTGCAGTTTTGATGATTTTAGACGTGTTATCCTTAAAGAACTTCTGCAACGAAGTATAATCGCCCTCGCGCGCCACGGTCAGCAACTTTTTCTTATCAATGTCCGATAGTGCTTCTGCCATCTGCTTCGGGGTAAATGTGTAAAGATATGACGGTGTGCTGTTGGCGGGAAGTTTTTCAGATTCTTTCTTTGCTATATGCTCCGGCAACTCTAAATCGCTTTCACAATCCAAACATTGAGGTATCTTCTTATCTAATTTGGCAATATTGTTTTTATATCCGCATTCCGGACATATAATAAAATCTTCCGTTTCTGCCGATTTTGGCGCAATTTGCACTACCGCGTCAGAATTTGCAATAATATATTCCGTCGGCTCAAAATCAACATTATCCCCGATGTGAATCGGCGAAAATGTCGTTATTTTCAGATTATACGCTTGCAATACTTTATTTTCCATGTTCTGCCTCCGTTATTTTTAGCGGAATAACCGGTGCATACCCTTGAAATACAGTTGCCGGCTCGGTTTGCGAAATATTGCTTATGCCGGTGCCGATAAATTTCGGCTTATCCACCTTGTGCTCCGGCAAAAATGTGAATACGGCTCCCGTATCCGCCGTCATAACCGGCTTTTTAAATGGACATCCGGAACGCGCCGCCATATTGCCGTGTTTGCCGAAGCGCACAAAGATATGGTAAAAACTTTTGTTAGCATCAAATGTTTGTTGTTGCGGAACACACGGTGCCAAAGTTAAGTATGACGGCGATGAAACATCCGAAAACTCAACCGCCTTCAAATCATCAAGCAGTTCAAACTTGCCGTTTCCGGCCGAAGCTTTTTTACCGTAGCCGCTTTGCCCGATATATTGCAGAAGTGTTTGCACTTCAGAGGGCGAAATTCGCTGTTCGTCAATCAGAACATACAATGTCAAATCCTTCGTATAAGACAATTGCTCAGTAGTATATGCCGAATATTGTCCACCGCTCGTGTGCTGAGACACAGGATCAAGATGCACCGCGGTATAAAGCGATTTTGCAATATACGGAATCTCTTGAAACAGTTTCGACATCTGATTTGTCGGCATACCTATTTTATCTGCCGCAAGCCAATTTTTACGCTTAAAATCTTTACGGTTGCGAACGGCTTCGCTCCTGTCTTTTTGCTCTTTTTGATAATATGTAAATGGCAATGTCGGCTTAGGCAGATATCCGCAAGGAAATGCATCAGAAAACACAATAAACGGACGATTTTGCGTATATCCTTCTAGGCACTTCTTGAGCCGCTCTTCTCCTAAATTTTCAACAACCGCCCAACAAAACATTCCAAACAGCATATCGCCTTTTATCGACGAATAAAAACTGCCGAACGGACGGATGTTTATCTGATATAAATTCATATAAAACTCTCGCTAAATAAAACGTTTTTCAAAAGGTTTAACTGCATCAAAATCGCCTTGAATATCAGTATCATCGATTTTCAGGTCGATAAATTTAATTTTGCCGTAACCGCGCGAGCCGGAACCGCCCAAGCTATCCATTTCCAACAACTTCATTGTTCCTAAAACAACCGGAAGCACATCTTCATCATCGAAAACTTTCAAGGTCAGTTTGAAGTCAAATTCGGTTTCCGGTATTACGCGCTCTGTATTGCGGAGATTATTAGATGTTCCGGTGGCGCGGTCAATTGTGTTTTCCATTTTTACTTCGGTAAATCCGGCTTGCTTATCAATGATATTTTTACGCCATTCTTCAGTGATAAAACAATCCCAAAAAGATAAACGAGTGGTTTTAATCAGTTCCGCCTTGTTTGTTTTATCATCGGCAGAAACGCCGAACAATTTCGCTACGATTTCCGAATTGGCATCACCAGTATATAAACAAAGCAAACTACGCAACTTGCCTTTTAGTGAAGAACCTGGAATATAAGGCTCCGAGCCGTTTTTAATTACCGGATTATCCGTGCCGCCGATGTGCATTTCCGAATTGCCGGAACCAATATGCAAACCAGTAACAGTCTTAATTTTTCCCGTAAGCATTTTTATCGTAAAACTCATCTATTTTCTCCTTTTTTAGTCTTGTCTATATGACTTGTAAAAGCCCATAACCGCTTCCATAAACATTTTGGCATTTTTCAATGTTTTAGCGTCGGAAATTTGATCAATTACTTTATCCATAAATTTTTTGAACGTTGCATCGACGGTTTTACGTCCCTTGGCATACGCAACTTTTGACTTTATCATAAAAATGAAAGGTTCAGCATTTTTATATGCTATCTCAGAAACAGAAGCTCGATCTTCCCACATTACCAACTCATCATAAAATCGGCGAATTTGAGTAGATTTATTCTGATCTTTGCATTCTGAAATTATTTTTGCGCAATCATCCGCCGTTTTATCAAACAAGTCCTTTGTAAGATTTCTTATATCAAAATTCGGCAATGTTCTGTCTTCTAAAACTTTCACACCACTGTGAAAATCACGACTTTGCGGTGTAAAACTTCGTTTATTATTTGATAATTCCATTTCAGTTCTCCCTATGTTTATAAAGCCATATAAATAATGCTATTTTGTAGTCTGTTTTATATTGTTCAATGGCCGAAGCAATATGTTGAACAATTGTGTTTGTTACAGTTTGTTTATCTTCATCTTTAATGTTGCGATTGGTCTCAATCATTCGCTGTGTTCGGTACACTAATTTCGAACGCCACATAGCGCGCATAAAATCTTTATTTACGGCATCAGCATCTTCACACAACGACAAAAGACCATATATGTAACTACCGGATATCCCATACTTTTGATGCAGCTGTTCCAACGTTTTTTCTTGTTCCAAAAGGTTTTCATAATCGGTATAGGAAACCACTTGATTAAAACAACATACCGCATTTTTTGTTTCATTGCCTACTTCACGCTTCTTTGCTTTTTCGAGTGCATTTTCAGCCATATCCGACATATTAACCGCATCATCACCGGAACGCGTCATACACATACCTACCGAGAAAGTAATCTGAACATTATTACAAACATATTCGGCAAACTTTTTTCTGATAATCGGTATAATCTCTACCATATCCAACCACGGTCCGATTAAATAAAAATCATCACCGCCAGCAAACACCGTATATATATTTTTAGCTTTTGTCTGACACAAATCAGGCAGCCATACGGCAAAAAAGTTATTGATTTGACGGCTCAGCCCCGCCATTGTTGCAAATGTCGTTTCCTTTAGACCTGCTTGCAAAATATGTCCTAAATTATCAATATCGCCTTTCACACACATCAATGCCGAGACTGTTTTTATTTTATTCCCTTCAAACATACAATTTTCAACAGCTAAATGTGAAAATGTTTTCGGCTTATCCGCCTCCGCCTTTTCTAATTTATTATTCGGCGTAAAAATACTTTCGTTTTTAGCTAGATCATCTTCCGTAAATCTCGGAATATAGGCATTAATATAGCGCTTAGCATAACCGCAATACATTGATTTTTCATCATTTGTCGGTAAAGAAATATCCCATATCCGAAGATCATCGTCTGATTTTTGCCAACCGACATAATATCCTAATATATCGGTTTTGAAACCGTTGTCTTGCGGTGTTTGCGAAATAAATATCCGGCTTTGCCGCGTTAAATGTTCGCTTAATGAGAGAATATCCTTACAACGCTTGCAAGCCCAATCATTTTCGGTATTCGGGACCAATTCTTCTGCCGGCATTTTTCCGTCATAACAACAAACGCCTTTATCTTTGTTATATCGCGTTAAAAAGTCATCAAATTCCGAATATTCGTGACATAAATCAAACTTTTGCATTTTAGCGATACTTAATGAATGATAAATATTCTCCTGTAAAGATGAAAAGTTTTTATTTTCAAAATCTTGCTGCGAAGCTTCAATTGATGCAATTCCGACCGAAACCAAGCCGTAATATTCTGATTTAAACCAGTTATTCAGTTCATTTTTAACTTGCCCGAGTTGTTTTTTCACCTCATCGGTATTCGGTGCCACAATAACAAATTTTCCGGCCGCATTCATTATTTGCGAAGTTGAAGGCAACCCGAGCGTATCCAGTATTTTAAGTGCGGCACATTCACAAAACAGCGAAATCATAAAAGAACGTCCGCGTAAAAACTTATACGCATTTTTGCGCGAATGTTTTCCTGTTTCAAAGATATAATCCTGTATGCCCGAAACATCGCCCTGAATAAGCAAAAACTTTTGTTCCGAATCATTTTTCAATGCATCGATTGTTTCCGTTTTTGTTTCAAGATGATACCGCCAAAGCGCTGTTGCCAGTGCCGCCGTGCTTTTTGAATGGTCATACAACGAAACATCGGCTAATGTTTTATATGATGCTGACGGAATATTTTGTGCATACAGAGCATACAGTGTATCAAAATTATCTAACCACAAATTCCAATTTTCACGGTTACGTATTTTTTGCACATCTTGTATAAAGCCGTTCCAAAGCCGATTATATTCCTTAGTTGCTTCTTCTTTATCAATGCTGTGTTTTAACTCCGGAAATATACCTTTCGGCGACATAATTTCCAAAGGATATCGATACTTGAAATCAACTTGTCTGTCTTTGGCAAACAATTTATCAAACAGCGGAATAAGCCGCGCCTGTTGATAGTTTTCATTATCCAATGTATTGTTATATTCATCATATTTTGTGCGCTCAAACGCGCTTGATAATCGGTCTGCCGTGCTGATTATATTTTGCAAATATGTATTCGGTCGATGATGCTTCGCCGCCGCGTTGATTACGGAATTATCTTTGTCATCCGTCTGAAACGGAAATGTATCCGTATTATTTATGGCAGGCAGATACTTTTCAATAATGTCGATGGCTATACCCGTATATGCCGCGTGGATATGCGTATGGTATCCGCCTTGTTCATTAAACGGACAATAGATATGCACATTATTCTCTTTTTCCGCCGGCGAGATATTTATTTTTGCACGCTCGGCAAACTTTCCGATATCGTGTATCAATGCCGAAAATGCCATACGGCACGATGGTATAAGCAATTCATTCATTATTTTCTGCCTTAAAATTATTGTTCAAAAACATAGCTGATTGCAGAATTTCGTTAAATTCCGATTCTTGAATAAGTTCTTTCATCTTTGGAAATAGCCGTCTACTGAAAATACGTTCTAATCTTTCAGATGAAACAACTTTTGCTGTATATCCGTGAATCAGAATGGATTTGTTTCGCAAATCACGGACATCTTTCTCTATATCTCTCAAAAATCTTATATCATTTGGATTATAGTTTAACTGTTGGTCCAAAAAATCTATTACCTGAGTTCTGTTAAATCGATAAGTTCCTCCCTCTGATCGCATACCTTTTGCTTCGGCAAAACTACTTACTTTCTTATCTGAAGCAGGCATTCTGTCAGATTGATACCCTTCTTTCATTAAATATATTTGTCCCAACATTTCTGCCATACGATAAGCTCTGACACCGGCATCTTCGTATTGAGCATTTTTCAATCTTCTTAATCCGTTAGCATACAAATCAAACATAAGATATTTGGCTCTTTCTAATGGAGAGGTGCCGTCTGCCAAGACACTTAACAATTTCTCGACCTGAGGACTATACTCATAATTCAATTCCGGAATTGTAGTTTCTAGTTCTTCTAATTTCGCTAAGGCCATATTATAATCGAATCTATCCCAAGCGGCACAAAATTCAGATAATTGGATACAATCGTCCTTTGCACGAACCAAATTTTTCGGGCACTTTTCGTTAGAAACAATATCCTTTACGGCTTCGTATTGTCTGGAGGCAAACAATGTCCGGCATTGTTTGAATATCCCACGCCACCTTGCGTATGAGGCCTCAAAAATTTCTATAGTTTCCGCACCGGCAACAAAATCTCCGTCACTATTTTCTATCTTCTTGCTATATTGAAAAATTCTGACATCATAGTGCAAACCCACTGCATAAAGAGCCGCACTCATTGCCTTCGTTCCGTGCGTTACATCAAGAATAATATGTTTGTCGGCATAATCTCTCAACAACTCATCATATTCTTTATAACACGCATCAAAATTAAATTCCATTTCTTTATTTGGAAGTTTGTGTTTATCTATATGGTACGTTTCATTATAATCTTCGCATATTTCACCGACAATTTGCTCACTAACCTCATTTTGCGAATAAATTAAAACAATATTGTAAGCGCCAGCTGTGTCAATTGCTTTCTTTACTACTTCTATATAAGAAGAATGATTATTTTCTTCTTTAACCCCCGTTCCGACATTCATTACCAGTACAGAATCATTATCCATTAACACTCTCCTTGCTTATAGTTAAACTCTAACCTTTACACAAACAACTGCAAGTATTAAGTTATTATATCCACATCTAACACTGAATAATTTCAATTGCAATAGTCTTAGTATAAACCATTGCCACAATCTGACATTATCTTTACCCTTTTTAAATATCGTTGGTTTACCTTTATATTAGTTTCGATTTATAAGAAAGGAATTTGATATGGAAGAAGGTATCGTTTATATTATGACAACAGTTATGCAAAATTTGATTAAAATAGGAATTACAAAGGAAAAACAATACAATGAGCGTATGCGGTTTTTAGAATCAAATGGCTACCGTCAAATTAATGGATTACATAAACTATTTGCCATCAAAGTTTCTGATTACAAAGCTAAAGAAAGATTACTACAAGATGTATTCTCCCAACAAAGGATTGGAGATACTGAATTATTTTGCCTCAATCCAGAATTAGTTAAAAGACTGCTAATGGCGTTTGAAGGGCAAGTTGTCTTTCCTGAAGTTCAAGATAAAGAAAAAGAATTTGCAGAATTAGATAAAACTAATGAACAAAACAAATTATTCAATTTTTCTAAAAAAGGAATAAAAGTAGGTTCTATTATCACTTTTATCAAAGATAAAAATATAACAGCAAAAGTTATTAACGATCGAGAAGTTGAATATAATGGAGAAAAATTCAAATTATCCCCGTTAGCTTTGAAATTATTTCAAGAGCGAGGAGAAGCTAATAAAAGTGGTGCTTATCAAGGAGCTGCATACTTTGAATATAATGGAAAGAAATTGAAAGATTTACCAGATATATGCTAATTTGAAGAGGTTTGATATGTTTTACCAAAAGACGCAGAAGTTGTTAGAAATGTCGCTATGGATGCAAAATGCCGAAAATGGCGTGTCTATTGTTGATATTATGCAGAAATTCAAGGTTTCCAAGCGCACCGCTATTCGTATGAAAGATATGGTTAAGGAGCAGTTTCCGCAGATTAAGGAGATTAACGGTGCCCACAACACCAAACGTTGGTATATTCCGCAAGGCTCTCTCGGGCAATATGTCGGCTTTTCACTCAGTGAAATCAATGCGTTGCAAAATGCCATCAAACTCATGAAAACCAAAATGCCGGAAGATGTAGCGGCGATTGAAACGGTTATGCATAAAATCAAGGCCTCTATGAGCAGCGAAGCGCTCAACCGTATTGAGCCAGATGCCGAGGTCTTGCTTGAGGCGGAAGGTTATGCTTTGCGCCCAGGGCCGAAAATCAAAGTTGACGATAAGTTTATGCAAAAGCTGCGTAATGCCGTGATTGCTTGCAAAGTCATCAAAATCAAGTATCAATCCAAGACCAAAGACGAATGGCGCACGGTGCATCCGTATGGTTTTCTTTACGGCAACAAGCATTATTTGATTGCGTGGCATACCAAACGCAAGAAAATGTGCAGTTTTGACTTGAACAACATTGAGGATATACAGGTGTTAGACGAGTATTTCACGCGGGATGCTTCGTTCTCGCTCGAAGAGTTCAGCCGGCAGTCGTTCGGGGTGTATCAAGAGGAGCCGTTTGACGTAGAATGGAAGTTTGATAAGGAAGTCGCCAAAGAAGCGGCCAAATACATTTTCCACCCAACCCAAGAAATGATTGAAAATCCCGATGGCACGCTAACGGTTAAATTCCATGCAGGTGGTGCAAGAGAAATGGATTGGCACCTCTACACTTGGGGAAAGCACGTCAAGGTTATCAAACCAAAAGACTTTAACAAGCGTAAGGTTTGGAAGGCATAAAATGTGGATTAGTAAAGAAAAATACGAGGATATCGAACGACGCGTGCAGGCGCTCAATGCCGAGTTGCAACGCTTGTATAAGCTGACTTTTCTCGTGAGCATCGAAACCGACGGCGAGGATATGACTTTTACCTTTTGCCGCGAAGATAAGCTGATTAAAGTCAAAGCCAAGCGCGTACCTATTGACAGCGAGGACTTCCCGAACCTTTTGCAATACGTCGACGAAGATGGGGAATACGAGGACTAGCTTTTGTTGCTGTTTTCCTGCAGAGCAATGAGTTCCATTGCTTCTTCTTCGGTGCAATCTATAAGTTCAGCTGTATCTAGACGATGAAAATAGTGCGCTATCTTAGGATTTTCTCGCCATTCT
>JAEEGL013412836.1_pt1 | contig 67330 bp, 42 predicted proteins | sample 9134231 | NCBI WGS metagenome assembly JAEEGL01 (sample SAMN16246548, study PRJNA631951) | gut metagenome | biome: gut microbiome; feature: rumen; material: fiber-attached | host: Bos | place: Iran: Karaj | collected 2018-10 | reverse complement strand
CAAAATTTCTTCTGGCTTCCGAAACTTTACTGTTTCTTAGGTTTGTTCGTTCTCTGATAAATTCTTCCGCACCGGCTTCAGAGATTCCGGTACGTGTTTCTTGGAATTTTCAGGGATGTGTTACTGTTCAATTGTCAAGGATCCCACATCATGACCTTCGGTCATGATGTTACCAGTTTGCTTTGCAAACTTGGAATGCTTCATCGCTTCGTGTTTTGTTTGCCTCACCGAAGTGACAAGTGCAATCTTACCACTAGGGTTTTGATGTGTCAACTAGTTTTTTCAAAAAATACACAATTTTTTTAAAAAGCAAAGAATCCCCATTTTTAGGGGATTCTTGGCACGTTCGCGCTTTAACTTGTCAAACTAAATACAGCAAATTGTGTCTACAACAAGTCTATTGTATATACATCAGATTCACTTTTCAGATTTAGGCTCACGGATTCCAGTGTTTCCGCCACTTCATCCGTTACTTCAAAGATCAAAACCATGGATTCTTCAGCATCCGCGGGCACTTCACCCAAGTAAGTTGACATATCGTTTGCCAACAGGGTGACCAGTGCGGTCTTGGTCGCAGATCCGTTCAGAATGCATTTAAAGGTGATACCGTCATCCAGGAAGTTTACGTCCTGTGGCATACCGGTTCCGTTGGAAAGAGTAAACTGAAGCACCAGGAACTGCTTTCCATCGGTAGCATGCAGTGCAAAGTAATCACCGGGCTCTGTCTCTTCCGGATAATCCTTCGCCAGGAGACGTCCGTTATAAGTAAGGCTCATTCCATTCGGCAGGAGCAGGAACTCTTCCAGAGAAACAGTGGGCATATTGGGTTCTACAGGTTCCGTCTGGTCCACTACCAGCGCACCCTCTCCCATTTCAGGAGTCTCCGTCTCTTCCGGTTCCTCCTCCACAGTCTCCGTGAACACTTCCTCCATGGGCTCCTCGAAGGTATATTCCGACAGATCCACCAGTCTGCTTCTGTGATGCGCATCGTATTTCAGCATGACCACACCGGCGTATTCTCCGATGGCCTGGGTCTCACTTTCCGTCAGATCCGGCATGGCGTCGGTACATCCGGTGAGGAAAGCCGCGCAGGCAATTCCTACTATACCAAGCACGATTCTGTTACAGGATTTTTCGGATCTCATCCGTTATTCCCCCTTTTGTCCGTAGATCACAGGTTGTTCCGCTGTATCGGAGACAGGCTTCTTTTCTGCCTCTTTCTGCAGCTTCTTTTCCAATACCAAATAGATGGCGGAGATCCCAAGGGCGATCACACCGATCACAAAGTACAGGATAGTCTTTTCCAGCTTTTCCAGATCATGCAGATCGTAGAATACCAGTTTACCACAAACCAGAAGTGCCAGCACCAGTCCATAGATCCGAAGCACTCTCTTATGGAAGAAGAATCCGCTTCCCACTGCCACCAGTGCGATCGCCATGATCAACGCACTGACCAGCAGATCCGACTCCAATCCCAGAGCCAGTGCCACATAGGTCAGGTAAACAAAGATCACAAGATACTTTCCTGCCAGAGGCAGTTCATAATGCTCGCTGCAGGTCAGCACCATGATGCCAAGTCCAATGATGGCGATGATAACGCGCAGGATCAGATAATCGTCATACTTTCCGCTGTTTAAGCCCAGCATCCAAACGCAGGTAAATGCGAAGGTAAACCAGTTATAGGCGCGGTAATGTGCAACACGGAAATAAGGCACATAATTTACCAGTAGGCTTAACAAAAGGACAATTCCCATTTCCACAATCTGGGTAAACAATTCGGGCACAAAAGCCTCCGGGATCACCGAAAGAACAACCGTTGCAAGGCACTGGCCCGCCGTGACAAAGCCGGTACGGAAAGCAAATACCATTACAGCCACAAGAATGAGACAAACCGTTTTCAGTTCAAAATAAGGTTCCCCTGCATCCTCTATCACATCAAATACAGAATAGATCATGATGACGCACAGGAACAGATTGGTCAGTTTGATGATAACATTGTTCGGATGGATCTTGCATACCACAAGAGTCGCAAGCATCACCACCACAAAGAAGCAGCTGGGTGCCACTTCACTTCCAAGGTGCGTCCCTGCGCTCAGGATCATGAAGATCGCTACAAGGAAAGCGTAACTCCAGCGTCCATCATCTTTCGCGTGCAGAATCGCGAAAGCGATGATGCTGAAGAGACCGAATGCACCCAGGATCACAAATCCTCCTGCCGTCAATGTATCTCCATAATGATAATCGGCTTCCAACAGCGAATAGATAATATTGTAAACGCAGGAAAATACCAGATAAGTGATTCCCAGTGCGGATACATTGTTCTTTTTCAGGGAATGGAGGTGTGCGGTACGACCGCAGGCAACCAGGAAAATAATATTGTAAAGGAGCCAGGACACCCCGATAAAGGAGGTGAACATCAAAAAGCTGTCTTCTGTAGAACATCCGTAGATATCCAACTGCGTTGCATAGATGAGGAACAGTGCGTTGATAGCCAGCATCATGCAGGGGAAAGCCTGTTTTTCCTTTTTAACGGGAAGCAGAACCCAAAGCAGGTTCAGCAATAAGGTGGTTCCCATCACAATTCCATATTCCTGCAGGTTCAGATCAGTTCCCAGAATGGATGCACAAAGGTAGGATGCGATGAACCCGATGATGGAATACAGAGAAGTCTGCTTTTTCCATGCAAAGAAGCAGCTGACCACTGTCAGGATCAATGCGATCACAAGAGCGGTATACAGTTCAAACTTTGCAAGATAAAAATGGTTGATGACGGTAGACAAAAATGCACCACTCAATGCCATGGCCGTGAGCACATAGGACATTTTGGGCAGTTTCTTTGCCACAAACAGTTCCGAAAAAAGAAAGATCACAAGGCAGCATACATACAGCATGATGCCCTGATAAAATGCGGTCATAAAATTCGTTGCAAGAGAGATTCCTGCAGCAAGTACAAAGATCACGCCGAGTACACTGAGAACGATACCGCCGATGGCGAATTCAACACTGCCTGCGGCAGCCGGCTGGTTTCGTTTTTCCACAATAGGAGCTTCACCGCCCTCATAAACAGCAGTGAAAAAAGGAGGGACCTTGATACCGGCTTCCAACTGTCTGCTCTGATACATGGAATATTTCTCGATCAGTTGCTGCCGATACTCTTCCGCATGTTCCGGATGATTTCGGCACATCTCCCGGAGTTTTCCAAGATACTCCGTAAAATACGGATCCCGGGAAAGGTTCATCAGCTTTCCCGCTTCATAATCCAGCTGCTGCGCTGAATCTGCAAATGTAAGACTCATTTCAGGCTATCTCCTCATAGTAACATTTCTATACAAAAGACTTTCGTCATTTTGCAGCAAGTTCATACCAGAACACCACTCCGTGTTCTGTATTTTCCACCCCATATCCCTGATTCAGGGACTCCTGGATGGCTTTTACGATGGACAGGCCGACGCCGCTTCCACCGTAGGCCCTGGTCCGGGCCTTATCCACTTTATAAAACTTCTCCCAAAGTCTTCCGATGGAATCCTCCGGGATAGGTTCACCGGTGTTGAATACGGTGATCCGCACCACATCTTCCCGATGGATCAGGGATACTTCCACGTATTTTTCTCCCCTGTCATCCACCGCGCAATGGTGAACCGCATTGGAAAAGAAGTTGGTCAGTACTTCTTCTGCCTTGAATTCATCACCCCATACATAGGTTGCCGGATAATCATCAAAAACGACTTTGATATCGTTTTGCTCTGCCAGCAGTCTTGCGCTCTGCAGGTAATTCCGGATCATTTCTGTCAGTTCAAAGCGCTCCAGATTCACCACTTCATTGCCGAACTCCAGCTGGTTCAGTGTCAGAAGCTGCTTCACCATCTTGTTCATCTTGGAGGCTTCATCCATAATGACATCACAATAGAAGTCCCGACTCTCCGGATCATCATTGATTCCTTCCTTCAGGCCTTCTGCATAGCCCTGGATCAGGGCGATGGGTGTCTTTAGTTCATGAGATACATTGGCAAGGAATTCCTGCCGCATCTCGTCGATCTTTTCTTTCTTTTCGATATCCCGGAGCAATTCGTTGTTGGCTGTCTTCAGTTCTCGTATGGATTCCTCCAGAGATTCCGAGAGTTTATTGATATTGGAACCAAGCAGACCGATCTCATTGGTCTCATCTCCGTTGTACCGGGCCTCAAAATCCAGTTCCACCATTCGCTCGGAAATATCCGACAGTTCCATGATGGGACCGGTGATCTGTCTCGTAATAAAATAGATGATCCAGGCACCGACAAATGTACCTACAAGACCTACATATATGAAGAATCGGTTAGCATACTTCGCACTTTCCTTGATACTCTCCACCGGTGTCCGCATCAGAAAGGATGCCCCGTTCTCAAGGCGGCCAAACATTTCCAGATACTCATTTGTTGCAAAACGTCCCCGACGGATCACATAATTGTCGGAGGACTCATAGACTACTGTATCCCGCATTTCACCGGAAAAACCAAGAATATAACCCAGCAGTCGGAATTCCAGATCACGCTCGCCGTTCATGGATTCATACAATACTTTGGAATCCGCATCCACAATGACAATGGAAATATTGTTCGTCATGGTCAGCGAACTCATCTTCTGTTGAAACTCAGATTCTTCATACGCATCGGTTGATGCCGTAGCGATCAGGTTTTCGTAGGAATCCTTCAGAATCTTATTCTTTGCCTGAATATAATAGCTGGAAAGGAACAGATTATTCACAAGGATACACATCAGAACCACACCGGCCATAACGCCGATGAAGATCACGGAGAACTGGATCCGAATGGAATATTTGATTTTCTGTGCATGTTTCGTAAAAGGAGTCTGTTTTGCCTTATCTTCTTTCATGTCTTCTCCGGATTATGCATTTGGAGTATCGTCAAATTTGTATCCCATACCCCAGATTGTCTTGATCATGTCTCCGGCAGTCTCCCCCAGTTTGCTGCGAAGCTTTTTCACATGGGTATCGATGGTTCTCGCCTCTCCAAAATAATCGTAATCCCAGACATTGTTCAGGATCTTCTCACGGGAAAGAGCGATTCCCTTATTCTCCATAAAATAAGTCAGAAGTTCAAATTCCTTAAAGGACAGGTCCACAGGCTTTCCATCCACCAGTACGGTGTGTGCGGATTTATCCATTTTAATGATGCCGCAGGACAGGACTTCGCCCTCGGTATCCGTCATATTGGACCGGCGAAGGATCGCTTCAATTCGAGCTACAAGGATCTTTGGACTGAAGGGCTTTGCGATGTACTCGTCCACTCCAAGAGAAAATCCCTTCAGTTCATCCCGCTCTTCGGCTCTGGCAGTAAGCATGATGATGGGCACTTTGGAAGTCTCACGGATCTCCTTGCACACATCCCAGCCGTCCAGCTTGGGCATCATCACATCCAGAACGATCAGGGCGATGTCCTTGTTCTCATAGAAAACATCCAGAGCCTCCTGACCATCTCCGGCTTCCAGTACTGTGTAATTGCTTTTGATCAGGAAATCGGCAACCAGTTTTCTCATTCTTGCTTCGTCATCTACGACCAGAATCTTCAGCTTGTCCATCTTATCTCCTCTCGTTGATCATTCCGTTGTCACGGAATCCACAGATACCCCAAGGGATTCTTCTATCTTCTTTAATTCCAGTTCTTTCTTACGAAGAGAGGTCTCTTTTTCCGCAAGGCTTTGTTCCCAGGTGGCGTAACGGTTTGTAATAGCTGTCTCATAATTCAGGATGTTGGGCTGCTCGGAGTTCAGAGTGATATAAAACATGGCAATGACCGCGGCCAGCAGAGCCAGGTTGAACACCACGGAAATAAACAGGGGAGCTACCCGCTCCTTTTTCTTTTCCGGGATCACACGGCTTCTTGCTGGGTTCGTTTTATCCCGAAGCGGCGATTCATAGTGGAAGAATAACCGTATGGGCGGGACCTCATCCTCGGAATAGTCCGCCTGATTGATCAGATAATCCTGCAATTCCCGCAGGAATTCGATTCCCAAAGGGGTCTTGAACAGTCGCTCGTTCACAGCCTTTGTATAAAGAGCCAGCACTGTCTCCGGTTTATTAGTATCCAGATGCTGCTTCAGATATTCGATTTTTCTTTTTTCGATTTCTGCCAGTTTTGCGTCCTCTTCGTTGCGGAAGGCGTAGCCACTGACAAGAAACGATTCTTTCCCATCTTTTTCCATACTGCTATTGTACAATTTTCAAACGATTCGGTCAATTTGAAGGGAAAAATGTCATACAAAAAACACATTTTCGGATTCGCATGCAAGCATGCATCCGCTTGCCGGGCTTGTGGTACAAAAAAGCCGGGGTCAGAAACCCCGGCCAAAGGAGGAACCGTCCGTCATTCCACCGGAACGACAGCTTACATTTCCGATAATTTTCTTTCAAAACGATCCTTCCGGGTATCGGAAGGAACCGCTGTGGGATAGGTTCCGTCGAAGCATGCGCTGCAATAGGAGCTGCATCCGCTCATCTCTCCCAGACTTTCAATGGGCAGGAATCCGATGGAATCCGCTCCCGTCATACGCGCGATCTCCTCTGCGGAGTGCTGATTGGCGATGAGATGTTCTTCGGAGTCAATGTCCACTCCATAGAAGCAGGGATGACGAAAAGGCGGTGAAGAAATCCGAAGATGGATTTCCTTCGCACCGGCCTCCCGGAGCAGGTTGATGATACGCTTGCTGGTGGTACCCCGGACAATGGAATCATCGATGAGGACCACTCTCTTGCCCTTCAGAACGTTCCTTACGGGGCTGAGTTTGATCCGTACGGTATCGGTTCTCTGATCCTGAGAAGGAGCAATAAAGCTTCTTCCCACGTACTTATTCTTTACCAGACCGATTTCATAGGGGATTCCGCTTTCCATGGAAAATCCGATGGCTGCATCCAATCCGGAATCCGGCACGCCCACCACCACATCCGCATCTGCGGGGAATTCTCTTGCAAGGATCCTGCCGGCACGCACTCTGGTCTCATGGACGCTTGTGCCATCAATGACAGAATCCGGTCTTGCAAAATAGATGTACTCAAAAATGCAGGGAGTCCGCTTTTTTCCGCAATGCTCCCGATAGGATACCGGCTCTTCCTGCTCATCCGTGAACACCAGCATCTCACCGGGCTCCAGATCACGGATAAATTCCGCTCCCACTGCATCCAATGCGCAGCTTTCGGAAGCCACCACAAAGCTTCCGTCCTCCCGTTTTCCGTAGCAAAGCGGACGGAAGCCGTAGGGATCCCTCACTGCCAGCAGCTTGGTGGCCGACATCATCACAAGGCTGTAGGCGCCAACAAGATACTTCATTGCTCCCAGCACTGCTTTTTCAATGCTCCCGCAACCGATGCGCTCCCGGGTGATCATATAGCAGATGGTCTCGGTATCGCTGGTGGAATGGAAAATGGCTCCGGACAGCTCCAGTTTATCCCGGAGTTCCAGGGAATTGGTCAGATTCCCGTTGTGAGCAAGCGCCAGATTTCCCTTTTGATGGCTTACCACCATGGGCTGGATATTGCTGCGGATATTTCCACCGGTGGTACCGTAACGCACATGTCCGATGGCCATGCGTCCTCCGGGAAGTTCATCCAGTTCCCGTTCGGAGAAGACCTCTCCCACCAGTCCCAGATCCTTATGGGCAGCAAATACACCGTCATCGTTTACCACAATGCCGCAGCTCTCCTGACCTCTGTGCTGAAGAGCATAGAGGCCATGATATACATCTCTTGCAATGGCGGAATTCATCGGTCCGGTAATACCGAATACTCCACATTCTTCATGGATTGCCATCAGTGGGTTGCCTCCCTGACAAACTGTCGGAACAGAGGGTGTGCTTTGTCAGGTCTGGACTTGAATTCCGGATGGAACTGAACACCCACATGGAAACGGTTACCGGGTACTTCAACTGCCTCTACCAGCGTCTCATCGGGGCTTGTACCGCAGATGGCGAGGCCGGCCTCCGTCAGCTGGTCACGGAAGGCATTGTTGTACTCGAAACGATGTCTGTGACGCTCGGAAATTTCCTTTTCTCCGTATGCTTTCTCCAGCATGGTGCCGGGGAATACCTTGCAGGGATATGCGCCAAGACGCATGGTGCCGCCCTTTCTCAGGACTGCCACCTGCTCTTCCATCAGGTCGATGACGCAATGCTCGCCCTTCTCATCGAACTCACGGCTGTTGGCATCTGCGTAGCCCAGTACGTTGCGGGCATATTCGATGACTGAGATCTGCATGCCGAGGCAGATTCCGAAATAGGGAATGTCATGCTCTCTTGCATACTGGCAGGCAATGATCATGCCTTCGATACCACGGTCGCCGAAACCACCGGGTACCAGAATACCGTCTGCTTCACCCAGTTCCTGTGCTACGGTATCCTTGTTCAGACGCTCGGAATCCACCCACAGGACTTCCACTTCCGTATCATTCTCATAACCGCCATGGTACAGAGCCTCACGAACGGAAAGATAAGAATCATGCAGGCCCACATACTTTCCGACGATGGCGATCTTCGTCTTCTTCTGCAGATGGTGAATCCGATCCACCATCTCCTCCCACAGAGGAAGTCCGGTCATTTCGCCTTCGAGACCCAGTTCACGGCAGACAACTGTATCAAGGCCATGCTGATGCAGCATCAGAGGTGCTTCATACAGGCACGCCATGGTGTTGTTCTCAATAACGCAATCCTTCTTTACATTACAGAACAGAGCGATCTTATCCTTGATACTCTGCTCCAGGGGTTCATCCACTCTGGTGACAATAATGTCGGGATGAATGCCGAGAGCCTGCAGCTCCTTCACGGAATGCTGGGTAGGCTTGGACTTATGCTCGTTGGAACCGCTCAGATAAGGAACCAGAGTCACATGGATAAAGAGGCAGTTCTCATGTCCCTGCTCCAGGGAGATCTGACGGATGGCCTCGATGAAGGGCTGTCCTTCGATATCACCGATGGTTCCGCCAATCTCAGTGATAAGCACATCTGCGTCCGTATGGCTGGCACCGGTATAGATGAAACGCTTGATCTCATCCGTAATATGCGGGATCACCTGCACCGTCTGGCCCAGATACTCTCCCTTTCTTTCACGGTTCAGCACATTCCAGTACACCTTACCGCTGGTAAGGTTGGAATATTTCGTCAGGTTCTCGTCAATGAAGCGCTCATAATGCCCCAGATCCAGGTCCGTCTCCGCACCGTCATCCGTGACGAACACTTCACCGTGCTGGAACGGGCTCATGGTACCGGGATCTACATTCATATACGGATCCAGCTTCTGCGAAGCCACACGGATCCCCCTCATTTTCAACAATCTTCCAAGGGAAGCGGCGGTAATGCCCTTTCCCAGTCCGGATACAACGCCTCCGGTCACAAAGATATATTTTGCCATTTTCTTATCCCCCTAAAATCTTTCGTTTGCTATGCGATCCATTGCCTCTACGGAATTCTCGTAACTTCCGAAAGCAGTCAGTCTGAAATAATGTTCCCCGCTGGGGCCGAAGCCGCTGCCGGGTGTTCCTACAATATTAACCTTCTTCAACAGAAGATCAAAGAAATCCCAGGATGTCATATCGCCGGGAGTGTGCAGCCAAAGGTAGGGAGAATTCACGCCTCCGTAGACCTCAAAGCCTGCTCCGGTGAGTCCGGCACGGATCACCTCCGCATTCTTGCGGTATGCCGCGATCTGTTCCCGGATCTGTGCTTTTCCTTCGGGGCTGTAAACGGCTTCACCGGCTTTCTGAACAATATAAGGAGCTCCATTGAATTTGGTTCCGTGACGTCTTGCCCACATATCATGCAGGCTCTGACCGCCCCGGACCAGTTCCTTCGGTACTACGGTATATCCCAGACGAAGTCCGGTAAATCCAGCATTCTTGGAAAAGCTGCGAAGCTCAATGGCACAGGTCTTTGCTCCCTCGCACTCATAAACGGAATGAGGCACATCTCCGTCCACAATATAAGCTTCATAAGCTGCATCAAACAGGATCACAGCACCGATCTCGTTGGCATAATCCACGAACCGCTGCAGTTCATCTTTCTTCAGAGCCATGCCGGTAGGGTTGTTGGGGGAACACAGATAGATCAGATCCGGCTTCTCCTCGGGCAGATCCGGAACGAATCCATTCTCTGCCGTGCATGGCATATAGATCACATTGCTCCACTTTCCGGTAGCGCTGTCATAATCACCGCAGCGTCCTGCCATAACATTGGAATCCACATAGACGGGATACACGGGATCACAGACTGCGATCCTTGCATCGCTTCCGAAAAGCTCCTGAATGTCCGCGGAATCACTCTTTGCTCCGTCGGACACAAAGATCTCGTCGGAAGAGATATCACACCCTCTCAGCTGAAAATCATTTTTGGCGATGGCCTCCCGCAAAAACGGATACCCCAGATCCGGGGCATATCCGTGAAACGTATCTGCCATCCCCATTTCATCCACGGCTTTATGAAGCGCATGGATGATGGCCGGAGCAATGGGCTGAGTCACGTCTCCGATCCCCAGCCGGATGATCTTTGCATCCGGATTCTGTGACTGATATGCAGCCACTTTCTTTGCCACAGTGGAAAACAGATAACTTCCGGGCAATTTACCAAAATTCTCATTGATGGGTGTCATATTTCCTCCAAAAACTTACATCAGATGCCGCTGGCACCGTAATTTTTTAAAACTCTTGCGGAAGGATCATTTACATTACAACCCTCCCACTCTTTATTGGGCATCCAGAAGTCCTTCACCATCTCGGACTGTCCGGGATAATACTGCTCAAAAATCTCGCGATACAGCAAGGATTCCTTGGTGAAAGGCTGAGCATGGGTATAGGCTTTGCGCTTCTCCTCAAACTCTTCTTCCGTGTACTTTCCTTCTGCGTACTCCTTCAGGTGATCCACCATGGAATGACCCACTGCATCGGAAAATGCTGCCTTTTCACGCATGAGGATCTCATCGGGAAGATAACCCAGTCCTTCGAATGCATGACGAAGCAGATATTTACCCTTGTTGTAATGGTTCCGCTTCATCTCCGGATCAATGGCCATGCAATACCGTACGAAATCCAGATCACCGAAAGGTACTCTCGCCTCCAGGCTGTTAACGGAAATGCAGCGGTCTGCGCGAAGCACATCATACATATGCAGCTCGCTGACACGCTTCTGTGCCTCCAGCTGGAAAGCCTCCGCACTGGGTGCAAAATCCGTGTACTTGTATCCGAAGATCTCATCGGAAACCTCACCGGTCAGAATGACGCGGATGTCAGTCTGCTCATGGATGGCCTTGCAAAGCAGGTACATGCCCATGCTGGCACGGATGGTGGTGATATCATAGGTTCCCAACAGTTCGATGACATGGGGCAGAGCCTCGATGACATCATCACGGGTAATGATGACCTCCGTGTGATCTGCGCCAAGGAAATCCGCCGTCTGCTTCGCATACTTCAGATCGATGGCATCCTCGTTCATACCGATGGCAAAGGTACGGATGGGACGATCACTCTTTCTCTGGGCGATGCTGCAAACCAGGGAAGAATCCAGGCCTCCGGAAAGGAGGAAGCCTACCTTTGCATCAGCGATCAGTCTCTTCTCCACGCCTAGGATCAGCTTCTCCCGGATGTTTCTGCAAACGGTCTCCAGATCATCCTTGCAGACGCCTTCCGGAGTTGCAATATCACAAAAAGAAATAAACTTTCCGTCCCGATAATAATGTCCGGGAGGGAAAGGATAGATCCTGCCCTTTGTAAGGGGAGTCAGGTTCTTCGGCTCACTGGCAAATATGATTCCACCCTGTTCATCGTATGTGTAGTATAAAGGGCGGATACCGATGGGATCTCTTGCTGCGATCCACTCGCCGGTACGTCCGTCATAGATCACGCAGGCAAATTCTGCATCCAGCATTTTGAAGAAATCGGTCCCATACTCAAAATACAAAGGAAGCAGAATCTCGCAATCGCTATCGCTTTGAAAGGTGTAACCCTTCTTCACAAGATCTGCTTTCAGCTTTGTAAACCCATATATTTCGCCGTTACAGATCACGGCGCTTCCGTCCAGGACAAAGGGCTGCATCCCTTCGGGGGTAAGACCCATGATGGAGAGCCGCCGGAATCCCAGCAGCCCTCCTTCGGTCTTTATGATACGTGCATCATCCGGTCCCCGGGATGTAGTCTTGTCCAGAGACGCGGCAAAAGCGGCTTCATCGGTGCCTTTTCCGCACCAGGCAAGAATCGAACACATTTTTTCATCCTCCTCAGGTCTTTTAACGAACGCTGAACAGCAGATCGCCGTAGGAAGGGAACGGCCAATCCTTTGCAGCCACAAGAGTCTCTGCTTCATCCGCAGCTGCTCTCAGCTCAGCCATTTTGGGGATGACCGTATCACGGATGGATGCGCTCTCAGCGATGATATCTTCTGCATCAGCCAGCTTCAGGACTGCGGCTTCCAGCTCCTCGGTGCGAGCATAGATCTGATCAGCCAGAACAGACAGTTTGGAAACCACTGCGGTCTCGTAAGAGCAAGCCAGACCGGCGGCAACAGCCTTCTTGGTAGCGACTGTCTCGGAAAGCTTTCCCGCATATTTGGTGATTGCGGGCAGGATCTGCTTGTGAGCCATATCGATCATGGTGTTTGCTTCGATGGTAACGGTCTTGCAATAGTTCTCCAGCATGATCTCGGTTCTGGACTCCAGCTCTGCCTTGCTGAAGACACCGTGGGAAGTCAGCATCTTCACGTTCTTCTCATCCAGCAAGTGAGGCATGCAGTCGGGAGTGGTGCGATAGTTGCACAGGCCTCTGACTTCGGTTGCTTCCTTCACCCATGCAGCATCATAGCCGTTGCCGTTAAAGAGGATTCTCTTATGATCGGAAATGGTCTTGCGGATCATCTCATGCAGGGTCTGCTCGAAGTTCTCGGAAGCTTCCAGACGATCTGCGTAGATCTTCAGGGATTCTGCAACTGCTGCGTTCAGCATCATGTTTGCACATGCAATGCTGTTGGAAGAACCAAGGGAACGGAACTCGAACTTGTTACCCGTGAACGCGAAGGGTGAAGTACGGTTACGATCGGTATTGTCTCTGGGGAATGCAGGAAGTACATCCACACCCAGTTTCATGATCTTCTTCTCGGTTCCCGCATAGGGCTTGTCCTGCTCGATTGCATCCAGGATTGCGGAAAGCTCATCTCCAAGGAATACGGAAATGATTGCCGGAGGTGCCTCGTTAGCGCCCAGTCTGTGATCGTTGCCTGCGGTAGCCACAGACAGTCTCAGCAGATCCTGATAATCATCCACTGCCTTGATGACTGCGCACAGGAACAGCAGGAACTGAGCGTTCTCATAAGGAGTTTCACCGGGAGCCAGAAGGTTTACGCCGGTATCGGTGGAAATGGACCAGTTGTTATGCTTACCGCTTCCGTTGACACCTGCGAAAGGCTTCTCGTGCAGCAGGCATACCAGACCATGTCTGGTGGCAACCTTCTGCATGATCTCCATCATCAGCTGGTTCTGATCGGTAGCGATATTGGTGGTGGAGTAAATGGGTGCCAGCTCGTGCTGAGCGGGTGCCACCTCATTGTGCTCGGTCTTTGCAAGGATACCGAGTTTCCACAGCTCCTGATTCAGGTCGTTCATGAACTCCTGAACTCTGGGCTTGATGACTCCGAAATAATGGTCATCCATCTCCTGACCCTTGGGAGCCTTTGCACCGAACAGGGTTCTGCCTGTGAACCGAAGGTCGGGACGAAGATCATACATCTCCTTGGTGATCAGGAAATATTCCTGCTCCGGTCCTACGCTGGTACGAACATATTTCACTTTGGAATTGCCAAACAGACGAAGGATACGGATTGCCTGACGGTTGAGAGCTTCCATGGAACGAAGAAGAGGAGTCTTCTTGTCCAGTGCCTCTCCGCCGTAGGAACAGAATGCGGTGGGAATGCAAAGGGTCTTATCCTTGATAAATGCGTAAGAAGTGGGATCCCAGGCTGTGTATCCTCTTGCTTCGAAGGTTGCGCGGATACCGCCGGAGGGGAAGGAAGAAGCGTCAGGCTCGCCCTGGATCAGCTCCTTGCCGGAGAACTCCATGATGACACTTCCGTCAGGGGAAGGAGAGATAAAAGAATCGTGCTTTTCAGCGGTGATACCTGTCAGGGGTTGGAACCAGTGAGTATAGTGGGTAGCACCCTTTTCCAGTGCCCACTCCTTCATGGCCTGTGCCACGGTCTCTGCCACCTGGGGATCCAGCTTTCTGCCCTCATCAATGGTCTTGCGCAGAGAAGCGTAAACCTTAGACGAAAGTCTGGACCGCATCTGACGATCATCAAAAACAAGACTTCCAAAAAACTCCGGTACTGCATGTGATTCCATAACTGATTTCCTCCTTTTAGGAAACAGAAAAAGACAAAGACGCCTTTTCTGTAGATTTACAGAAAAGACGCCTTTGCCTTTTCATTGGTTACATTACTACGGTTGAGAACGATTGTCAATGATGCATTTCTATCATTTAACCGTATGTCTTCAAAATATTTTCTGCGGTCTCCTTCTTGCTGAGGCAAAGATCCATTGCCTGCTTCTGGATGTATCGGTGTGCATCTTCCTCCGTCATCTGAAGGGAATTGATGAGTGCCCACTTTGCTCGGTTCACGAGACGGATCTCTTCCATCTTCTCTTCCAGTGTCTGGGTCTTCTTGCGGATGCTGCGCAGGCGCTCCCGCACACTGCACATGGCGTCGATCATTTGAGAGATCACACCGGGATCCAGCGGACGCTTCGCAACCATGACGCCCCGGGCATTCATGCCGCCGCTGATCTCATCATAGAGCTCGCTGCGAACCAGGAGAAGTGCCACTCTCTCACTGTCCGTCACCGCGTCCACCGCAAGCTTACGGCCGAAGTCATCCGGAAGAGGTGCATTGATGATGACCAGATCATAATCCTGCTCCGCCAGCATACGACTGGCTCTGGCCACCGTCTCTGCTACCGATACCCGATGGAACCGTTCTCCGGAAAGGAGCCCCTGCAGAGTCGTATTCACTTTTTCCGCTGCTGATACCAGCAGCACACTGTAACTTCTACTGGGGGATGCCATCTTAGGCTCCTTTACGGTTTATTATTCATAAAGTGCAAAGTAAGCTTTGCGCAATTCTTCGGGAAGGACCTTCCGGATGAACTCGCTGCCGAGAGCCGCTTCCGCAGCTTCCTTCAAAGATCCGGGAAGGGTCTTCAGAACCTTTAATTCATCCTTGCCTGCATGGTAGAGATTCTTCTCTGTAGCGGGTACGGGCTCTTTCTTTTCTTCCAGGCCTTCCAGACCTGCATAGATCAGAAGTCCGAATACCAGATAGGGATTTGCCATGGTATCGGGGGAACGGAGTTCTCCTCTCTGATACTCACCGAATGCTGCAGGGATCCGGATCAGGGCGGAACGATTTTCTCTGCCCCAGGAAATGTATCTGGGTGCCATCAGATTTCCGAGTCTGTCGTAGGAAGCCTTCACCGGATTCAGAAACAGAGTCATCTCACTGATATGCTCCAGGATTCCGGCCACCACCGGCTCAATGGGTGCATCCTTGTCCCCGCATCTCACAGAGAAGTTTACATGCATTCCGTTGCCGGGCTGATCCGCCAAAGGCTTGGGGCTAAAGTCTGCCCGGACGCCGTTTCGGCTTGCGATGGCGCTGACCACGCTGCGGAAGGTCAGGGCATCGTCTGCGGATTTCAATGCTTCGCAATAGCGGAAATCGATCTCATTCTGTCCGGGGCCCTCTTCATGATGAGAGCTTTCCGGATAGATCCCCATCTGTTCCAGAGTCATGCAGATCTCTCTGCGGATATTCTCTCCCTTATCCTCGGGGCCGATATCCATATATCCTGCATTGTCATAAGGAATTTTCGTATTATCATCCTCTGTCTCTTCCCGGAACAGGTAAAACTCCTGCTCTGTTCCGAACCGGAAGGTATATCCTTTTTCCGTTGCATCCGCCACAGCCTTCCGCAGGAAGGTACGGGCATCACACTCAAAAGGTGTGCCGTCGGGCCAGGTGATGTCGCAGAACATACGCACCACTCGTCCGTGCTCCGGTCTCCAGGGCAGGATGGCAAGTGTGCGCGGATCCGGATGCAGGAACAGGTCCGAGCGGTCGAAGCCGTCAAAGCCCGTCACTGCCCAGGCATCAATGGCGATGCCTTCCCGGAATGCTCTTTCCAGCTCCGTGGGCATAATGGAAATATTCTTCTGTTTTCCGAGAATGTCGCAGAATGCAAGGCGGATGAACTTTACATCTTCCTCCTCCACAAACTGTCTGACTTCCTGATTTGTGTAATTCATAAATCCTCCCTAAGAATTCCATTCCGTAAGTAATGACAACGCTGTCAAAAACAACCACGCTTTCATTATCTTATCCCTTGAAATCCCTGTCAATTTCTTTTGATGGATCAGTGATTTTTGTATCCCATCAGGAATTCGTCTACCTCCGAAGCGCAGGCCCTTCCTTCTGCCAGTGCCCATACCACAAGGCTCTGTCCCCTGTGCATATCACCTGCCGTAAATACTCCGCCTACGTTTGTGGCGTATTTTCCTTCGGAAGTTGCCACCACGCCTCTTGCCGTCATCTCCAGACCGAAGGCTTCCGGCAATGGCTTTTCCGCGCCGATGAATCCGGCTGCGATGAGAAGCAGATCACAGGGCAGGGTCTGTTCGGTTCCTGCCTCTTCCGTCAACTTTCCGTTCACAAAAGATACCTGCACCGTCTCGATGGCTTTGATCTTCCCTTTTTCGGAGATCACCCGCTTCACCGTGGTCTTAAATCTTCTGGGATCCTCTCCGAAGACCTCGATGGCTTCCGCATGACCGTAGTCGGTGCGAAGGGTTTTCGGCCATTCCGGCCAGGGATTATTTGCTGTACGCTCCACGGGCGGCTTCGGCATCATCTCCAGAGCCGTCACAGACTTACATCCCATACGGATCACGGTTCCGATACAGTCATTACCCGTATCGCCGCCTCCGACGATGACCACATGCTTGTCCTTTGCCTGATACTTCTCCGGAAGTTTCTCACTTCCCAGAACATTTCGGGTAGCTGCCGTCAGAAAATCCACTGCAAAGTAGATTCCTTCCGTTCCTTCCATCCCTTCCGCCGTCAGGCTTCTGGGCAGCTTTGCTCCGCAGCAAAGGACCACTGCGTCATAATCCTTGCGAAGTTTTGCTGCCTTCTTTTTATCCGTGATATTCTCACCGGTGCGGAAGACGATCCCCTCTTCCTCCATCAGCTTCTGACGGCGTTCGATGACACCTTTATCCAGCTTCATGTTCGGAATACCGTACATCAGCAAACCGCCGATCCGGTCTTCTCTTTCATAGACCGTAACCGAATGCCCTCTTCTCCGAAGAGAATCTGCTACAGAGAGACCTGCGGGACCACTGCCGATGACTGCCACCTTCTTGCCGCTTTCCACCGCGGGAGCCTTCGCCTTCATCCAGTCATTCCGATATCCCTTCTCAATGAGGAACAATTCATTGTCACGAATGGTGACAGGATCGTCATATTGTCCGCAGATGCAGGCTTTCTCGCAAAGGGCCGGGCAGACTCTTCCGGTAAACTCCGGGAAGCGATTGGTCTTCAGGAGTCTTGCCAATGCATGTTGGTCTTCTCCACGGTAGACACAATCGTTCCATTCCGGGATCAGGTTGTGTAAAGGGCATCCCACTACCATGCCCGAAAGGTTCATGGCGGACTGACAGAAGGGCACGCCGCAGTTCATGCATCTCGCACCCTGCTTTCTTCTGACGTCCTCCGAAAGGACGGTATGAAATTCCTGATATCCTGTAATACGCTTTGCTGCGGGAACCTCCGGGTTCTCCACTCTGTCATATTCCAGAAATCCTGTCTGTTTTCCCATATTCAGTCTACCCTCCGTCACATTGCCGTATTCGTAACTTCCCGGAATGCTTCCAATTCCGCGCTGGCTCTGGAGATTCCCTGTTCTTCGAATTTACCGATGGCACGGATCATACGCTGATAATCTCTTGCGATGACTTTCTTGAAGCACAGGATATCTTCATCGAAGTTTTTCAGGATTTCCTTGCCAAGTTTCGAATCTGTCTCACGAACGTAATCCGTGAGGATGGCCTTCAGTTCTTCGATATCGTACTTCTCCGTCACTTCCTCCAGATCCACCATATCCTTATTGACCCTGCGATAGAGGCTGTGATCCCGATCCAGTACATAAGCGATACCACCGCTCATTCCGGCTGCGAAATTCTTTCCGGTGCTTCCAAGGATCACCGCACGGCCTCCGGTCATGTATTCCAGACCATGGTCACCACAGCCTTCCGCTACAGCGATGGCACCGGAATTTCTGACACAGAAGCGTTCTCCCGCCACACCGGTGATATATGCCTTACCGGAAGTTGCACCGTATAGCGCCACATTACCGATGATGATATTTTCGGAAGCTTCAAACCGGCTTTCCTCGGGAGGTGTGACAATGAGAGTTCCACCGGACAGTCCCTTTCCAAATCCGTCGTTGGCATCACCGTGCAGACGAATGGTCAGACCGTGAGGAATGAAGGCACCGAAGGACTGGCCGCCGCCACCCTTGCAATCGATGAGGAACCGGTCTTCCGGAAGGTCATTCAGATCCTTTCCGTAATGGCCTAAGATCTCAGATCCCAGAATGGTTCCAAAGGTACGGTCTGTGGAGCTGACTTCTACCTTGATCTGAGAAGAAGCCTCTTTCGCCTTCACTGACTTTTCAAACCAGGGCAGCAGGACTTTCTCATCCAGAGTCTGCTCCAGCTTGAAGTCAAAGCTCTGTGCCGGATCAAATCTGCATCCCTCTCCTTCCGGATTGGCATTCTTCAGGATCGCAGAATAGGAAATCGTGTCTGCATGTGGCTGATTGAAATGATCTCTCTTCCGCAGGCAGTCGGTGCGTCCGATCATCTGATCCACGGTGGTAAAGCCCATCTTCGCCATGATCTCCCGTAGCTGCATGGCCACGAAAGTCATGAAATTCATCAAATGCTCCGGCTTTCCTGCAAACCGTGCACGAAGCTCTTCGTTCTGTGTTGCGATACCTACCGGGCAGGTATCCTTGGAACAGACGCGCATCATCATACATCCAAGGGATACAAGGGGGGCCGTAGCAAAGCCGTATTCCTCTGCACCCAGAAGTGCTGCGATAGCCACATCCCTTCCGGTCATCAGTTTACCGTCCGTCTCGATCCGGACTCTGGAACGAAGGCCGCTGCTGATGAGTGCCTGATGAGTCTCCGCAACACCCAGCTCCCAGGGAAGTCCTGCACTGTGGACCGAGCTGTAAGGTGCCGCACCGGTTCCTCCGTCGTATCCGGAGATCAGAACCACCTGTGCGCCGGCTTTTGCAACGCCGGATGCGATGGTTCCGACACCGGCTTCCGATACCAGCTTTACGGAAATTCTTGCCTTCCGGTTTGCGTTCTTCAGATCGTAGATCAGCTGTGCCAGATCTTCGATGGAGTAGATATCGTGATGAGGCGGAGGCGAGATCAGCTGCACACCGGGTGTGGAGCATCTGGTCTTCGCCACCCAAGGGTAAACCTTTTTTGCAGGCAGGTTACCGCCTTCACCGGGCTTTGCTCCCTGTGCCATCTTGATCTGGATCTCACCGGCACTAAGCAGGTATTCTTCCGTCACGCCGAACCGTCCGGAAGCCACCTGCTTCACCGCACTGTTCCGCTCCGTACCGAAACGATCGGAAGCCTCGCCGCCTTCACCGGTATTGGACCGGCCGCCCAGACGGTTCATGGCAGTGGCGATGGTCTCGTGGGCTTCTCTGGAAAGAGATCCGTAACTCATGGCACCCACCTGGAAGCGCTTCACGATTTCTTCCACGCTCTCCACTTTTTCAATGGGAACAGGATCTCCTGCGGGGACAAACTCCAACAGACCTCTCAAGGTGTGAGGATGCTTTGCATCATCCACCAGATCTGCATATTCCAGGAACTTCTCATAATTTCCGGTACGCACCGCCTGCTGAAGGAGAACGATGACCTTTGGACTGTACAGGTGATCTTCCTTGCCCTCACCGCTGCGAAGGTTATGGAAGCCGCTGCTGTCCAGAACAGGATCCACGGGAAGTCCCATGGGATCGAAGGCTCTGTCATGACGATATGCGATACCATCTTCCAGTTCCTTGATGCCGATGCCGCCCACACGGCTTGCGATGCCGGCGAAATACTGATCGATCACTTCATCTGCCAGACCGATGGCTTCAAAGATTCTTGCAGACTGATAGGACTGGATGGTGGAAATACCCATCTTTGCTGCGATCTTTACCACACCGTTCAGAAGTGCCTTATCAAAGTCATCAATGGCCGTATGCAGATCCTTATCAAGCAGTCCCAGGGTGATAAGTTCTTCGATACATTCATGAGCCAGATAAGGGTTCACGGCCCGGGCACCAAAGCCCAGCAGACATGCGGTCTGATGAACATCGCGGATCTCAGCACTCTCCAGGACAAGTGACACAGCTGTCCGTTTTTTCGTAGCCACTAGATGCTGCTCCACTGCGGATACTGCCAGCAATGCCGGAATAGGCACATGGTTCTCATCCACCCCTCTGTCGGAAAGGATGATGATATTCGCTCCGGCGGATACTGCACGGTCTACGGAGAGATACAACTGATCCACTGCCTTGGACAGGGAAGTATGCTTGTAATACAGAAGGGATATGGTCTCAGTCTTGAAGCCTTTGCGCTTCATGGAACGGATCTTCATGATATCCACACCCGTCAGGATGGGATTGTTGATCTCCAATACGGAACAGTTATCACTCTTTTCACACAGAAGATCACCGTCGGATCCCAGATAAACCGTGGTATCCGTGACGATCTTCTCCCGGAGAGAGTCGATAGGCGGGTTGGTCACCTGCGCAAACTGCTGCTGGAAGAACCGGTACAGCAAGGGATAATTATCGGATAAGGATGCCAGGGGAACATCATGTCCCATGGAAACCGTGGGCTCTGCACCATTGATGGCAGCCTCCAGAATATAGGACTTCACTTCCTCATAACTGTAACCGAAGACTTTGTACAGTCTGTCTCGCTCTTCCTGGGTATGGACCGGAACCTGATGATTCGGGATACTCAGTTCTTTCAGATGAATCAAATGCGCATCCAGCCACTCGCCGTAAGGATGAGCGGAGGCATAGTATTCCTTGCACTCTTCATCGGAGATGATCCGCTTCTTCTTCGTATCTACCAGAAGCATGCGTCCGGGAGTCAGACGGGACTTCTTCAGAATATGAGCCGGATCGATATCCAGCACTCCAACCTCGGAAGACAGGATCAGTCGATTGTCATCGGTAATATAGTAGCGGGAAGGACGCAGGCCGTTACGATCCAGGGTGGCTCCGAAAAGTTCACCGTCCGTAAAAAGGATGGCAGCAGGACCGTCCCAGGGCTCCATCATGGTTGCATGATAATGATAGAAATCCTTCCGGGATTCGCTCATGAAACGGTTGTGCTTCCATGGTTCCGGGATCAGGGTCATCATGGCCAGCGGCAGATCCATTCCGTTCATATACAGGAATTCCAGAGTGTTATCCAGCATGGCGGAGTCAGAACCTTTGGCGGAAATAACGGGATAGATCTTCGCGCCGTCCCGATCCAGCAATTCGGAATGCATGGTCTCTTCTCTTGCCAGCATACGATCCGAGTTACCGCGGATGGTATTGATCTCACCATTGTGAGCGATGAAACGATAGGGATGAGCACGCTCCCAGCTGGGCAGCGTGTTGGTGGAGAATCTGGAGTGGACCATAGCCACAGCCGTGACATAATCCTTGCTCTGAAGATCCTCATAGAATCTGCGAAGCTGGCCCACCAGAAACATTCCCTTATAGACGATGGTACGGGATGACAGGGAACAGATATAGGTGTCCTCTGAGCTCTGCTCGAACTCTCTGCGCACCACATAAAGCAGGCGGTCAAAGTCCGCCCCTGCCTCTGCCGTTTCAGGCTTTTTCAGAAAGCACTGCCAGATGGCAGGCATGCAATCCCGGGCTCTGTCTCCCAGAATCTCCGGGAAGACCGGAACCTCTCTCCAGCCAATGACTTCCACCTGTTCTTTGCGGGCGATGACTTCAAAGAGCCTTTTGGCAAAGGTTCTCTTCAGCTCATCCTGGGGCAGGAAGAACATACCAATGCCGTACTCACCCGCACCACCGATCTTCAATCCTGCTTTCTTTGCAACGACTGAAAAGAAAGGATGGGAAATCTGGAGCAGAATACCCACGCCGTCTCCCACGGTTCCGCTGGCGTCCTTACCGGCTCTGTGCTCCAGCTTCTCCACTATGGAAAGCGCATCGTCCATGACGGAATACTCCGGAACACCGTCAATCTTCACCACTGCTCCGATTCCGCAGGCGTCATGTTCTCTGTCGTAGGAAAGTAGATTACCCATTTGTGTTATCCTTTCTTTCTCCGGATTTTTACAGAATTTAGACAATAAAAAAGAGCAAAGGAATCTCTAATGTTTCATGAACACTAGAGACTCCTTTGCCTCATGCAGAACATACTATCTTTTTTGATATTCTTTGTCAACAATCAATTGAAAGGAATTTCTTGATCTATTTTATGATTACCATATCGTAATATCATAAGATTCCGATCCCAGTGAATACTTGATCTCTCCGCTCCCTGCTTTTGCCTTCAATAAGGAAGTATCAATGCCCACGGAAGGATCAAATCGGATCTTCAGCATATCCGGACTGGGATGCTTTTTGATCAAGGTAAGACCGGTAATATCCAACTGGGAATATTCCGACACAGTCCAATCAGGACGGCCGCCGGTAACGGTAAGTGAACCGGTGATCTTCAGATACGCTCCGGGCATTAATTTTATATTCATGTAATCCTGATTCGGTAAAACAGCATTGCCGATATCTACGGTCACTTCCGTCCAGATTACGTTTTCGCTGTAAGTCCATTCATCAAAGAGACCATAGGCATCTCCCTGTGTGAGAATAGTCTTTACTACATCCGTATCCTGCTGTTGCCGTTCTTCGTAGGTACATTGCGGGCCTTCATATCCCAGGCAGACTTCGTTTGGATCGATCCGAATACGCAGTGTGCCTTCGAAGGGTGCAAAATCCATCAGTTCTTCAATCGTGGGGATTCCGGTCATGAGCTTCACATTCTCTTTTGGAGTGTCACGTACTGTGATCACCTGAAAGCCCGATCCGATCCAGTCCTCATCCGCAAAGAGATTTCGGTCCACCGTCACACCGGACAGATCCGCTCCGGAGGCATTCCTTATATCAATCCCACCGTGACGGTGCTCTTCATCGCCTATAATAACCATGTCTGCTGTCCAGGTTCCAACAACTGTGACGTAGTGACCTTCACATTCAAGTGTCAGATCATGATAGGGATATGTTCCAAGGTTTAAAGTCACATCCGATCCCAGAGTGATCTGGTTCACATTTGCCTCCAGCCGCTCAATGATATCACTTTCCGTCAGAGCAGGAGTTTCCTCCAGCTGCCGAAAGCGATCCCTTGCCTCTTCCTCCTCCCTGCGAGCCTCCCTCTCTACAAGGACTTCTTCTGACCAAGTCTCATATCTGGCAATCTCATTCAACGCGCCCTCTACGCCTTCTACAAAATGATCCAACTGCCCATCCGGTAGAACCCGGTCATGAATCTGATTCAGTTCTGCCCAAAGCGCATCCGATTCCGACTTATCATCAAAGGAAAAGCTCATTCGAACCACTTCCTGATCATCCGGCATATTTGCCTTTGCCAGATCCGAGAACTTCATGAAGGCTTCCCCAAACCCTAATCCAATATAATCCTCCGCATTGAAATCCATGGGCGGATGATTGCAAACACAACTAACGACGATTCCATCCTCACACATCGTCCACATCCCCAGAGAATTATCGTCCGGCGCATAAAAAGTCACTGCAAGATAAGACGTCCCGGAAAGCCCATCCGCAAAGTTCTCACCCTCCCTGCTAAGGTCATCCGATTTCCTTTCATCCCCGGAATTCTTTCCGGTTTCCTCCGCGATACCATTCGCATTTGATGTTTCTGATCCCTGCTCCCCACACGCAGCAAAGATCAGTCCAAATAACAGACAAGCAATAATAGCTGTCCTTTTACTTCTCATCCTGATCCTCCACCCTCTCCGGGCCAAAACTCACTATTACACCATTATTTTACCACAAAGCAACGAGCCATAACGCACTTGTGCGTTTTTGGCGAGTGCCAAAGATAACAGACGCCCTTTGTCTGTTATACCATATCAAGTCTACTCCATTTAGAAAAAGAGCATGTAAGCTTACGCTTACACGCTCTTTTTCTAAATGGAGTAGACGGGAGTCGAACCCGTGTCCAAAGACCCATCCCCTGTCCTTCTACTGTCGTAGTCTGTTATCTCAGCTCAAGGCATTTTCCTCGCCGATGAGGAAGCAGACACCCTCTTCGGTCCGGTAGCTTCATGATACGCCCGTAGCCGCAAAGCTTAAGCTACGTCGTTTCTCACATCTTTGACGCCTGGATCCGGTCGTGTGAGTGCGTCCGGGCAGACGAGCCGCATAAGCGGCGTCACTTACAGCTTACGCTGCCAGTGCGTACTGAGTATTATCTTCAGCGTTTATTTTTAGGTTGCCATTAACGTGTGGCGACGGACAGCTTCTCCAGCTTCAAAATCCCTGTCGAAACCTTTACTACCCCGTATGAAATTGTGTGAGGGACCGAAGCCCCTCTATCTGAGAAGCCTGAATCAGGCTTTCATCCGAACTTTGAATTCTTTCTCGGCCTCACGGCGCTGGTCCTTCTTGGCGATGTCCTCCCGCTTGTCGTAGAGCTTCTTACCTCTTGCCAGACCGATCTGTACCTTGGCTCTTCCATGGGAGAAATACACCTCCAAAGGAACCAGAGTGTAACCCTTCTCCTTGGTCTTTCCCAGGAGCTTGTTGATTTCTGCCTTGTGCATCAGTAGCTTCTTCACCCGAAGGGGATCTTTGTTGAAGATGTTTCCCTTCTCGTAAGGGCTGACGTGCATGCCGTAGATCCACACTTCACCGTCCTGAATCCGGACGAAGGACTCCTTGATGCTGCATTTGCCCATCCGCAGGGATTTCACTTCCGTACCGTGAAGGGCAATGCCGCATTCATATTTCTCATCGATGAAATAATCGTGATATGCTTTTTTGTTGTTTGCGATGAGCTTCATCGGCTCATTTTTCCCGGCCATGATCTTACCTCTTTCTGTTATCCATTATGCACATCTCGCAGTCGGAGTTCAATGAACCGCAGGTTTAATTATCATCCACCGCGACGATAAAATCAATAGTCCGATTAAAAAGATCTGCAGCGGCCACCTGTATCCGGATGGGATTGCCCATTCGGAAGGTACGGCCGGTCCGACTGCCGAAGAGTTCGCCGGTAGTCTCATCGTACAGATAGGTGTCAAAGGGCAGATCCTGCATACGGATCATACCTTCCACCGTGCTCTCCAGCTCCACATAGACGCCCCACTTGGTGACACCGGAAATGATTCCGTCATACTCCTCACCAATATGTTCGGTCATGTACTGGACTTTCTTTAGCTTATCCGTCTCACGCTCTGCCTCCGCAGCCCGGCGTTCCAGTCGTGAAGACTGATGTGCAACGCCCTCCAGGATTTCCCGGTAATGGTCACGGCGCGCCTCGTTCAATTCTCCCCGCAGATACTCCTTGATGATCCGGTGGATCTGAAGATCCGGATATCTGCGAATCGGAGATGTGAAATGACAATAATAGGAAGCAGCCAGTCCAAAGTGACCGGTACAATCCGGAGAATATTTCGCCTGTTTCATACTGCGAAGAGCCAGCCTTGTGATGAGGCCTTCTTCGGGAGTCCCTGCAATCTGAGCCAGAAGCTTCTGGATCTCCTTGGGATGTACTTCCTCCGGATTCACCTTGCTCTTCTTGCCGGTCTTTCCCTTACCGCTGCCCTTCACATGGTACCCAAAGGCGCCGATGAGCTGCATCAGGTTCTGGATCTTCTCCTGATCCGGAACATCATGGATCCGATAGACAAAGGGCGCATCCAGCCAGTAGAAATGTTCCGCTACGGTCTCATTGGCAGCCAGCATGAAATCTTCGATCAGATCATTTGCCTCGGTATGTTCGTAAGGATGGATCTCCAGGGGTCTTCCCTGCGGATCCAGCAAAATCTTACATTCCGGAAGATCGAAGTCAATGGATCCTCTTCTTCTACGCTTATTTCGTAAAATGGATGCCACTCCCGCCATCTGCTGGATCATATCCAGTACAAAGGCCGCATCTTCCAGCTTCTGTCCCGCATCACAGACAGAAGGATCCTGCAACATCTTATGGACTTCCGTGTAAGACATTCTGCGGTCCACACGAATGATGCTCTCGCAGATCTCATGATCCACAATCTCACCGCTGCCATTGATGGTCATGAGGCAGCTCATGGCATAGCGGTCTTCCTTCTGATTCAGGGAGCAGCTTCCGTTGGAAAGAGCATGGGGCAGCATGGGGATCACACGGTCCACCAGATAGACACTGGTACCCCGGCGATACGCCTCCACATCCAAAAGGGATCCCTCTTTCACATATTCGGATACATCCGCGATATGAACACCAAGATGGAAAAACTCCCCATCATAAGTCAGGCTCACTGCATCATCCAGATCCTTGGCATCATCTCCGTCAATGGTGATCATCAGCTCGTCCCGCAGATCGGTCCGCCAGGTTTTCGGTTCGATCTCCTTTGCAGCCACCTCGGCCGCTTCCCGCAGAACCTCCTCCGGGAAACCTTCCGGCAGCCCAAAAGCCCGGACAATGGAAAGAATGTCCACTCCGGGATCATTGATATGTCCCAGGATCTCGATGATCTCACCCTCGGGACTGCGGTGTTCTTCGCCGTAATCTGTGATCCGGACCACCACTTTATGTCCGTTCACGGCACCCATGGACCGTCCGGAAGGGATAAAGATATCCCGGGGAAGTTTGATCCGGTCGGGGATCACAAAACCGTAATCCCTACGCACCTGCTCAAAGGTACCCACGATCTCCTTGATCCCGCGCTCCACAATACGGACGATTTTTCCCTCGGTCTTCGGTCCCCTGCGGCCGGATTTTTCCGCCACCTCCACCTCGACGATATCGCTCTGGAAGGCGTTCCCCACATATTTGGCAGGGATGAAAATATCATCCGGGAAGCCTTCCACGGTAACAAAGCCAAAGCCCTTGGCATTGAGGGTCAAGGTACCGGTAACCAGGTTGGTCTTCTTCTTTTTCGGTTTTCTTTTTTCTTTGGGAGCAAACTCTCTGCTCTTATCAATCTCGATCATATTTTTCCGTAAAACTATTTTTCTGTAAAACGAAAGCGGCACCCTCGCGTTTGCAAGGATGCCGCCATACTTTTTAATCCTTAGTACACATTCAGGTTCAGAACGATTGCCAGTACCATGAACAGAACGGAAGCGATCTTGGTGATCTTCACGAGCTTACCTTCCATGGAACGGCCCTTATTCTTGCCCCAATATGTCTCAGCTGCGCCTGCAACGGCTCCGAGGCCTGCAGACTTACCTTCCTGCAAAAGCACGATAGCGGTCAAAACGATGCAATCAATAATAAAAATGATAGTCAATACAATTCTTAAAGCACTCATGTGATATCCTTTTCCATTCTAATACAAAGATATGCATGCGGAAACCGCATCAACTTCGATACTATAACATATGCAGGAAGATATTTCAAGTCTTATTTCTGATTCTCGCTGACGTAGATCTGAACACGGCTCTGGATGACAGCTGCCACATCCTCTGCGCTCTTCGCTCCGGAATACAATGCGGAAGCTTCCTCTTCAATAATACCGAGGATGGATTCATTGCTGTAGGCGATGGTTCTGCAGTTCATGATATCCTGCTTTACAGCATCCACCTGTTCCTGGGTCATCACAGGGATATTATAATCCACTCCATCTACGGTATAAGTGGAATCATAATACTCCTTCTCACCGTTCTCGTTGATCCAGTAATACCGCTCGGTACCCTTCTGAGCCCATGCATCAAAGGAGCTTTGCAGAACAGGGATGTTGTACTCCAGGGTGTCCTGATACTCCTTGGTCAGATACTGACGGGCGAATGCCCATGCACCATCCAGATTTGCACTCTTTGCGAAGAGCATCAGACCGGTGTATACGTTGAACACACCACCATTTCCATTGGAGGTGGGGAAGCCGACATTCACGGCAGGTGCGCAGAAGCGATACCAGCAATAGTTGTTGTAGCTCTGCAGATTTCCGATGCTGTAATTTGCCAGCTTCACACGGCCCGAGGTGTACATGGTGTCATAGTAGTTCCAGTATTCCTCATCATACTGAATTTCTTCCGGCAGAGTGGAAGCAAACTTCAGCAGATTGATAAAGGTATCATTGTTGAAGTCACACTTTCCGGTGGATACATCAATGAAATCATTTCCACAGAACTGCATCACATAATTCATGAAGCTGCTTCTGGTGAAATCCTCGAACATGCTCTGATCGGGATCCAGGCTTCTTGCATAGTTCATGAAATCCTCTGCAGTCCAGCCCCTCCTGGATTTGAACTCGGAATCCAGTCCGATGACGGTGTTGTAGTTCACGCTGGGAACCACCACCACAGACTTTCCGTTGTAACGATACAGATCCATGACATTGGGCAGATAGGTATTTCCGGACAGCTCGGGATCATCCTTCAGGAGCTGCTCCACATCTGCCAGCAGACCCTTGTTTGCATAGACAGATACATCGATCTGATCCATCTGGCTCACATACAGGATATCGGGAGTCTTTCCGGCAAGGATATCATTGTTCAGTGCGGTAAAGCTGCCATTCCAGTCATCCCAGGTGGAGTATTCGGAATAATCCTTAATGGTAATGCGGTATTCGCTGTTCTCTTTGTTGAACTTCAGTACTGCAGTTCTCAGATCCCAATCCAGGCTGCTGCACGCAAGGAGCACGGTACTGCGATCCGGGATGGTGGAAGGATCCACATACGTAAACAGGGCTACGACAGTGGAGTAATCTTCGAGACTGCTGTAAACACCGATAAAGTGCTGATCATCCAGGAATGCGATCTGATTCATATAAGAAGAATCCAGATCGGAGTTGATGTAATCCATGATCTTGGTGTACTCGGTGTCATTCCGGTTAAATCCGAAGATTCCGGCATTGGTCATGTAAACGATATCCAGACCGGCACCGCTGCAGACACTGTAAAGGCCATTGGTTCCAAGGTTCACCAGCACATCTCTGTCATCGGTAACATCCAGAGTATCGGGATCCAGCAGAGCGGTCTTATATTGCTCGGAATAGTCCTGCTCATTGTAGATATAGTAGACCAGCATATCCTTTCCATCCGGAGTCACCAGCACGGAGGTCAGGGAATCAAAAGCTGCAGAACTCATATCTGCCTGCTTCAACATGTTGCCCTGGGTATCATAGACTTCGCCGACCTTCTTATCATCCTTCTGATAGATCAGGAAGTAATTGCCGTTGGAAAGAACAGTACCCTCCTGGATCCAGACATAGGTTCCGTCACTCTCAGCGAAAGGCTTTGACCAGATGATGGATCCGTCAGCGCCCCAGGCAGTCAGGCAATTGTTGGTTTCGTATTCATAGGTCATGGGATCCAACAGAATCTCTTCGTATATAACACCGATCGCTCCGCCGTCGGGAGTAAGGCCAAGCTCACTGACACTGCGATAGGTGACTTCTTTTCCTTCCTCTTCCTCACCAAGCTCGGAAACAGGAACGATCATACCACCCTCGGAATTCTGAAGAGCACCCACAGGAGCCTCCGTAGGCTCTACAGCCTCAGTATCCTCTTCAAGGATGTGCATCTCACCATCGCCCTCTTCGATGGGCTCCTCGTCATCCTTGTAGTCATATGTCTGCTCGTAAAGAGTTCCTTCCAGGGGAACCTTATTCACATTGCTGCCATCCCGATTCATGGTCACCAGATAATACTGGGTTGAGTAGCCGTTTTCGGTATAGTTGTAGTTCTGGATCAGCATGGAGACCTGATCACCCTTCACAAAGGTCTTCTGGATGTTGAAATCTCCATCGATCCCAAGATCCATCTTCTCACCCTTCCAGACACCTTCTTTGGACGCACTGGAATCTACGGCTGCAACAGTGCCCTTGCCGCCTTTCCCGCTCTTGCCGCTGCTTCCTCCGTCAGTATCGCCGTCCTTATTTCCGCAGCCTGCCAGCATGGAAGCTGCCAGTGCGGTAACAAGGATCAGACTAAGTGCTTTGTTCTTAAATGCTTTCATAATCTTTCTCCTCCTGAGCTCTCTGGGCCTTTTTTCTGCGGTGATTATCACGTATGTCACTGGGGAGCTCACCCAACTTTTTGCCGATTTCCCGCAACTTATCCTGAAGATTCCACCCTTTGTGATACCACCAGTGCAGAATCAAAATCAGAAACAATACCAAAGCGCCTAACAGGATCAATCCTGCCAGTGCGGTGAGCAGAGCCACTTCGTCCTCCACTCCTCTTGCGATATTCTCCCAATAGGGATAGATGATGGCTTTGCCATTCATGGACCGGGTTCCGAAGGCTGCCATGACCTTCAGCCGGTTGATGAGGGAAAACCGATTGGAGGAATCCACAACCTCCACATTCTGGGTATCGGTTCCCAGCAGTTCCAGCATGGCGTTCTTTGCGAAATCCTTGATGGGATTCGGCATAACGATCTCATAGCAGTTCAGGCCATAATTCATGCCGAGATTGTCCAGCGTGGAATAAGATACAAATACCACCGGTGCATCCAGTCCCGCAGATTTTGCGGTACGGCTTTCATCCTGCCTGTAGACACCCCGGATCACCAGCGGATTGGTGCCGATATATACCAGCTGTCCGGTGATATCGCTGCTCCCGTATAGCTGCCATGCGGTGGTCTCGTCCAGAATGATGTAATCCTGGTTCAGCTCATCCCCGGAAAAGTAATTTCCTGACAGGAGCTCCACCGGGTGGAACAGGAAGAAATCGCCTCCCACACCCAGCGCATCCACATTGACAGTGGTCTTCTTTGTACTGATGGATACCTGACCGGTTGCACTGTAGGCAGATGCGTAAAGCCTTGCATTCTCGTTTTCCTCATCCTGCAGGATGCCGGCATCCACCAGCTTTGCGTCCAGCTGGTGTTCCGCGGTCTCAAAATCCTTTGGCTCTTTGTAGTTGGCCACGGAAAAAAAGCACGAGATCTGCGCTGCATCTCCATCTTTACTCCACCGCTCTCCCTCTGACTGATCCATCAGAGCGGAAGCCATGGAGTCCGTGATCCCGAGAAGTATCTTCGCCAGGATCAGGCAAAGGAGGATCACCAGACTGCAAACGATCTTCCATTTTTTGATTTGAATGTTTCGTCGCTTCATTCTTTAGTTATTCTCCGGCAGTCTTACCTGATCACCGGGCTCAATGGGCTTGGTGGAGGTGGTGATCACATACTCATATCCGTAAAGTCCTGCGCTGATGGCGGACTGTGTCTCGTCGCTTGCCAACACCTGAACATCATAACGGCTTGCGGTATAACGGTTGCCAAGAGGGGTGGACTTGGAAGTGACCACCAGGATGAACTTACCGTTATTATCCTCACGCACTGCGCTGTTGGGTACGATCAGGTCATAATTGCTGCTGCGGGATCCCAGGCTGACCGTGAGGGACTGACCGCTTGCCAGAGAGCTGCCTTCCAGCTTCAGGATCACCTTCTTGTTGGTGTTGGGATTGGTGGTGTCGGGACGGATGGCATCCACCGTCACCTTCACATCGTCATACCACCATGCGTTGACCAGTTCCGCCTTATCTCCGACAGAGAAAAGCTTTGCCTGCTCGTTGGTAACGGATACGCTCATGGTGTATTCGTCTTCCGCACGCTGGATGGTAACGATATCCGTCTTCGCTTCTGCGGTCTCTCCGCTTCTTACATTGACGGAAATGATGCGGCCGTCGATGGGTGCATAAACTTCATTTCCGACGATCTTCTCTTTCTCGGTATCATACTTCTTCTTCGCATCCGCCAGCTTGGTCTGAGCCTTGGTCAGAGCTTCCTTGGCAGATTTGATATTCTTGGAAAGAGATCCAAGGGAGTTCGTATTGTCGATGGCACTGATCAGGTTGTTCAGAGCCTCCGTCTTCTCATCCAATACCTTTTCCTTCGCTGCCAGAGCTTTCTTCTGCTCTGCGATCTGGTTGTTCAGAGCGGTGGTGTCCTGATTGACGGAATTGGTGCTCTCCTTTGCAGACAGGGCATTCTGTGCTGCCGTCAGATTCAGTTCTGCGGTAGTAACCGCGCTCTTCTGCTCCAGAATCTTTGCGGAAAGGTCTACCAGGACTCCTGTGTAGACGCCTTCATTTCCGGATACGGAATCCAGTTCTTCATACTTGTTGTACTCGGCCTGCAGAGAATCCAGAGTGAGTTTTGCGGTATTGTAAGCAGCCTGTGCATCATTGACTGCCTTTTTCTCATTGGTCGTGTCTACAGAAGTTCCGGACTTGACGCTGGCTTCGGTGCTCAACGCATCCACTTTTGCCTGAACCGCATCCCGATCTTTGGTGGCAGCATCCACCGCCTTTCTCGCAGCCTGGATCTGTGCCACATAATCGCTTCCGGAGGCAAGTCCGGTGGTTCCGGCAGCCGCCTTTGCAACGATGGAAATGTACTGCTGCTCATAGGCATCCTGTGCATTCACCACAGCATCTTCTGCAGCATCCACAGATTCCTGGGCAGTGTCCACATTGGCCTGTGCCAGTTCCAGTTCGGAGGATTCACCCTCTGCCAGAAGCAGGAGCACATCTCCCTTGGAAACGGTATCACCGGCTTTAACCTTTACAGCTTCCACCTTACGGGAAACAGCGATCTGGACTGCGTAGGGATCAACGGTCTCCACGTTACCCGTAACTCTGACCTTCTGAGTGATGCTGCCGCTGGTAATATACTGCACCACCACCTGAGGCAGAGAATAATTCAAAATGGTGTTGGAGAAGAAGGTGAGGATCAGCAGAACCACCAGGAAAATGATAGCGGCATTTTTGATCCAATCCTTTCTCTTATTACTGTTCTGTTCCATGATATGCTCCTTTGAATATTCTATATATGCCGGACGTGTCTCGGCTTTGCCGAAACCGTCGCCTGTCAGCGCAAATTGCACTTTGTGCAATTTACGCTTTGACGCCACCTTGATAAGTTATGCCTTCTACCAGGTATTCCTCACCGTACAGGAATACCAGCAGGGTGGGGATCATGTAGATCGTTGCCACTGCAAAGGCCAGGCTGATCTCGCCGCTGTTGATCTTACTCAGATACACGGACAAGGGATACTTATCTGTGTCCGTCAGCAGGATCAGGGGCTGCTCTACCATGTTCCAATAGTCGATGAAGACCAGGATCGCGGTGGAGAAGATAATGCCCTTGCAAAGAGGCATGCACACCTTACGGAAGATCATCCATTCTCCCGCTCCGTCGATCTGAGCTGCCTCGATGAGGGACGGCGGGATACGTTTCATATACTTTGTGATCAGGTACACCGAGAAGGGTGAAAAGATACCAGGCAGCCAGATGGCCCAATAGGTATTCAGCAGATCCAGTCTCTCACTCACCAGATAGTTCGGCACCAATGTGACCTGATAGGGCATCAGCATCAGTATGATGTAGAAGAAAAAGATGGTTCCGCGAATGCGTCCGTCGTATCTTGCAAATCCGTATGCGGAAAAGGTTGCCACCGTCAGCTGGAAGATCACGATGGGGATCACCAGGAAGATGGAGTTCCAGAACTTCAGCAGATAGGCCGGGCTCTTAAAGAGCACTGTGATGTACTGGCTGAAGCTTACCATGTCCGGAATGAATTTCAGATTCACCCGCTCTGCCACGAACTGACGTCCACCGTTTGAGGTGGTGGCGAAAATGGTTCCGTAGTTCGCCGAAATCTCCGAAGGTGCCATAAAGGAATTGGTTATGGTCAGGAAGATCGGTGTCAGGAACAGGACTGCAAAGAACGCTGCCACCATTGTCGCCAGAGTCATCGCAATGGCATGTTCAATTTTTCTTTTGGATATGACCTTTTTCGGTCTCTTCGCCGCGCTCATCCCTCCAGGTCCTTTCCAATACGTCCTTCCGCAAAGAAGAGGATCCAGATGATGACGATCATCACCAGACTCATCAGTACGGCTGCCGCCGACAGGGTCTGATAATCCAGGCTGCGGAATTTGTTGTTCATAAAGTGCTGAAGCATATAAATGGCTTCATAAGGATAATCCGTAGTCAGCAGATAGACTTCACGGAAGATCTTAAAGGAGTTGATCAGTGACATGATCGTCACAAACACGGTAGTGCTGGACAGATAGCGAAGCTTGATCTTAAAGAAGATCTGGAACTCATTCGCACTCTCCAGTCTAGCCACTTCGATGATATCCTGCGGGATACTGGAAAGAGACGCCAGGAACAGGATCATGTTGTATCCCAGATTTTTCCAGAGGAACAGGATCACCACCACCAGGATAGCCCGGTCGGATTTCAGCCAGTCGATCTTGTCCGCTCCGAACTTCATCATCATTTCGTTCACGGCACCGTTGTAATCAAACAAGACCTGCCAGATCAACACGACGGATGCCACGGGGACCATCATAGGGCTCAGGAATGCGGTACGGAACTGGGTCCGGGCCGGGATCTTCAGATCCAGGGCCACTGCAAGCAGCAGGGACAACACCACTGCAAGCGGTACTGCGGTCAAGGAGAATACCCAGGTATTCCGGATCGCCATCCTGAATGCATTGTTCTGAAAGACGGATACAAAGTTTTCCATTCCCACAAAGTTCTTGGAAATTGGATCGTCCAGAACGGAATAATAGATGACCACCAGGAAAGGGATCAGAAAGAATACCGCAACGCCCAGTACATTGGGGATCAGAAAAGGAATGGAGCCCCACTTCGCACGCACTTCCTGCTTGCTCCGCACTCTGCGGAGGGAAAACTTCTTTTTCGGTTTTTCCTCCGTAGCCTGTATGCTGTTTTTCTTACTTGTTTTCGTTAACATAGAGCGATACCCTGCTCTGGATGATCTGTGTCACTTCGTCCACACTCTTCTGTCCTGCGTAGAAAGCCTGCGCTTCTTCATAGATCATGTCCAGAATCTTATCATTTTTGTTGGAGCGAACTCTACCGGTAGCAAGTACCTGTTCAAAGAGTTCAACCTCTTCCTTGGTGACGTTGTGGTAGGTATACGTGAAATCATCACCCCAGCCCACTCCGTTTCCTTCGATGTTTTTTTCTCCGTTCAGATATTCCTCGATGAGGTGGTTCCGCTCGGATGTACGTGCCGGCAGACCGGCATAAAATACATCATTGGCGGACGTGCTGAATTCGATAAACTTCCAGGCAGCATCTTTGTTGGAGGAAGTGCTTAACATTCCGTAGCCGCCGTAGGCCGAAAGATTTGCGGTGGGAGTGCCATCCAGTGTCGGATAACCGATATAAACAGCCTTACCGCCCATGACGGCATCATTTACCTGAACTTCCGAAGGATCGTACAGAGAAGTGGAAAGCAGCAGCACATCACCGTCTGCGATCTTTCCCGCAGAACTGCGCATATCATTGTCATCCCATACGGGATCTTCCGGCTGAGTTGCCAGATATTCCAGGATTCTCTTGAAGGTAGGGGAATCAAAATTACAGGTTCCGTTGTCCCAGTCTACCAATCCATCCAATGCAAAGCAGAGGAAATAAGACAGCAGATAGGTACGGCTTGTATATTCCAGTGCGCTTGCTTCAGGGTGAGCTTCCAGCAGATCCAGGAACTCATCAATGGTCCAGCCCTGCTTCTCACCGCCGATCAGATCGGAGCTGACCACCAGGGTATCGATATTGACCCGGGTAGGAATTGCCAGAAGCATTCCGTTATAACGATTGCAGTCCAAAATGTAATCTTCATAATCCTGAGCCAATGTAGGGCTCTTATCCAGATAGGGCTGCAGATCTTCCAGTAAATTCTTGGAAGCAAATGTCTCCTGATCGACGTTGTCCAATACCACAAGATCCGGAGGATTGCTGCCGGTCAATGCATTGTTAAAAGCAGTATAGGCATCATCGTAGCTCATGCCGCTCTCGTAATCATAATAGGTCACGATATTTGCATGATATTGCTTCTGATTCTTATTAAAGTTCACCACGTTGCGGCTGAGACTTTGATCTTCATAAAGAGAAGCGATGGTAATCTCCTGCACTTCAGCGATCTCGGAACGCTTCACCAGATGAAGAGAAGCCAGCTCCGTAGTGTCACCGTTCCAGTCATAAATGATCACGGAGAAGGTGCCATCCTCGTTCTCACTGACGGACTGAACACAATCGCCCATGATATCGCAATCCGTCCATTTCAGGATCACCTCACTGCTTTCGTCTTCTACATTTCTTCTTCGAAGATCGGTAGAGGACAGTTCCAGGATGGATCCGTTATTGCCGGCAAAGAAGTAACTGGTATTGTTGCTGAATCCGGTATAGGCTTCCTCAAGAGTTCCCTCATCGAAATCCATCCGGTAAGCTTTCATATTCCACTCTTCATCGTACATCATCACCAGTGGCTCATCGTTCAACTTTACGACACTGCTGACCCAATTATCCTCATTGAGGTTGATGCTGTCGAAGGCAGTTCCGTCTGCATGCAGCCGCAGGATATACTTTCCGGTGATCAGGATCGTATTTCCATCCCGATCGGAAGTCAGATGATTGATATAATCATCCTCAAGATCCACGATCTGCGTCATATCAACAGAGGAAACGATCTGACCCTGCTGATCCAGAGTCGCCAGTTCAAAGTTCTGGGATACCAGCTCCCAATCATCACCCTGATACAGTGTGGAATTCAGCACGCAAAGGATTGTGCCGTCCGGCATGACCTGATAATTATTGACTCCCGCATAGTAGAAGGAATTATCCGTCATCTCTTCCGGCGCAGGAAATTTGGATGCCATGTCCGTACGGAAAAGGATATCTCCCGTTGCCGCATCCATACAGATCAGATTGGTATAGGAATCACTTCCGGATTCGGTAGAATAAACTTTTCCGTCTGCAAACTGATACTGATAACAGTTATCCAGATTAACCGGGAGGTAATCCGCAACATAGGTATATTCGGATAATTCTTCATTGGAGGATTTTACGGAAGAAACAGATTCTTTCTCTCCGGCAGTTGCAGCAGCCTCATCTGCATTGCCGCATCCGACAAAGGAAATGGAAAGACACAAAATAAGAAGAGCCGCGATCATCTTACGGCCGGGCTTATGAAGAAAATTCATATTCGCTCCCCTCTCTCAGAAAACAGATCCCTAAGTATCTGATATTTTTCTCACAAACCCATACTAACACAGGAAATAGCAGAAAACACCTTAAGAATTTATGAATATCTTAAGGTGTTTTCTTAAGGTCCTTTAAGATTCCTTTTCCTCTTCCGGTTTCTGCGTTTCAGACTCCTTCTTTGCCTGTTCCGTATCCTTCTTTTTGTCAAACTGAAGGATCTCATTCAGGTAGAGTTTCCGCATTTCCCGGTTTCTGGAAGGCTTTCTCCAAAGACCGCCGATTCGATTGTATAGCCAGAAGCTGTTGTTTAAGGCATTGCCCAGAGGTCCCAAGGTCTGTTTTACGGTCCGGTGATAATAGGTGCCGCCGCACTTGATCTCCTCTCCCCGCTCCAGGATGGCCTCGATAAGGTCGTCATTGTTCCGGATGGGTCCGGGGATCAGGGTATATCCGTGTCCCACACTGCTGGAGCGATGAGCATCGCTTCCACCCGTTGTGGGCAGATGATAGGTCTCCGCCAGGAACTGTGCCTTTTGATTGCTTTCTTCCGTCTCACAGGCATTGAAGCCTTCCAGGAAGTCAAACCGCTTGATCATCTGCAGCTGTTTGTGCTGTTTCATGGTATTGATGAAACTCACATATTTCTGACCGTAAGGATGAGCCGGTCCGCAGATTCCGCCGTGATAATGGACAAAATCAATGAGAATGCTCACAGGCAGTCCCTTGCGTTCCATCAGACGCAGATCCATTCCCTCCGGTAAAATGCAGAGAATGTGGCCCGCATCAATGGTGTCATACTCGATCCCCCGGAGCACGAGGAACCCTGGTACTTCCTTCGCCCAGTCATTCTGAATCCATTTACGATATGCGCGATAGGAATCATGGTCCGTGACCAGCATTCCGTCATAGCCTTTTTCTTTCAGTTCCCTGGCATGCTCCACAACAGAGATCTTGGCATCCAAAGAGCCTTCCTTGGTGTGGCAATGCATATCAAATTTCAAATACTCTTCTGACATAGGCTGTCATCCTCTCTATGCCTGCTCAAACAGTTCTTTCATCTTTGGACGGAGAGCCCGATAGATTGTCTGGGAATTCTCATCCCGGTAGATCTTTTCGATCCCGTCATGAATATCCGCCAGATTATCCGGCCGGCCGGCTTTCCTGACCACTTTCAGGACCTCCTCCACATGCTCTGGAGTCTCTCCCGCCAGAAGCTGTCTGAGTTTTTCTTCATTCAGGCGATACTTCGGAGCCTCCTGCTTCGGCTTCTCCTGTTTGGGCTTTTCCAGCTTGGACTTCTCCTTCTTGGGAGTCTCCTGCTTCGGAGTTTCCTTTGCTTTCTCTTCTTTTACGACAGGCTTTTCTTCAGGCTTCTCTACCGTCTTTTTCTCAGACTTCTTCGCGGCTTTCTTCGCAGGGTTGGGAATTACAAGTTCTGCCACATCCTGAGGCTCTGCCACTTCCACCATGGGAAGTGCTGCCTTTGAAACACTCTCCGTGGGTTTCTTCTGTGGACGAGTCTCTTTCTTGGGAGCGTCCAACTCTGCAGGCGCTGTCTTTAGAGGCTGCTCTTTCACCGGTAGTGCCTTCACAGGCTGCTCTTTCACCGGTTGTACCTTCACAGGCTCTGCTTTTACCGGCTGAGTTTTTGCCGGCTGTGCCTTGGGTGCTTCCACGGACTTTTCCGCAGAGCGCTTTCTGGAAGTGGCTGTTACCTTCAGCCCCTTGAGGCCTCTGCCTCTGGATGTCTTTGCGGGCTTGCCGGAGACTTCGGAAGCGGTCTTGCGACTGATCTTGATCCCCTTCTTCTCCCAGAATCTGACAGCAGCATCATAACCGCCGTCATCCGAGACAATGCAGTAATCTGCCTTCTCGTTGTCACGGATCATATAACCCAGATAGGACACCAGCTGGAAGTCCAATCCGTTCTTGCCGGTAAAACATTCTACCAGCTCGATGCGCTTTCCGTACTGCAGGATCCCGGTGATGGCCTCATAAGAGACCGCACCGGAATTCATGGTATAGAAAACGTAAACCTTGTCCTGGTCCGTGATACGGTCCAGGAGAAGTGTCCAGACGGACTTCACATTCTCAGTGTCTATCAGGTAGATATGTTCCTCTTGAGTGACAGGCGGAGTCGCCTGCCTTCTCGTAAAAAATGCCATAAACTACCTATAACCTTTCTTTAATACAAAAACATGCCCAGAGAATCGCTGATGCTATCCACTGCAGCCGCGATCATACTGCTGAGAACAACAATTCCCGATACAGCGGTGATGGCTCCGCAGATCAAGGTATAGACAAAGGCGATCCAGACTCTCTTATCATCCTCTGCACCGGCCAGAAGTCTCTGAACATTAATGGTCATGATGGTGCACCAGATCATCATAGATACCATCAGAACCAGGGTTGCAATACCGGGAGCAAACATACCAAGGATAAATGCAGCCACAAATGCAGTACAGGGATATACATTTGCCATGCATCCACCTGCCAGTGCGGTTACAAAAGTCAGATCCTGCGTATGCTTTTTGGTGAATACCCAGGTGAAAAGTGCATTGATTAGAACTGCAACTGCCACCATGAACAGAAGCCACCAACCGAAGGATGCGCGTTCCCCGGCACCGAATACCTTAAAAGATCTTACAAAGGGCACATGGATCAGGAAAGTAAAGAAGATGATCAGCAGATAGATGCCGCCGAACACAAATGCGCTCAAATGGTTCTCTTTCTTCTCCGCTTCCTTCACTGCGGTAAGGGGCTTGGTAAAGCCCAGTACAAACAGCTTCCAGATATTTCCGAACAGTTCTGCGAAATTCACACCGGTTTTTTCCTGAACCGCATTGACGGCTCCTGCCACTGCAGCGCCGGTAGCGGCTGCAGCAGCTGCTGCCTTCTCCTGGACGCTCTGGGTAGGCTTTACAACCTGTCCTTCCACAACAGGGATCTCCTGTGCGGGAGCTTCCGCTGCCTTGGTAGCTTCTGCCTGAGGTGCCTCTGCGGTTACATTGGCTGCTGCAGCTTCAGCTGCCTTGAACCCCTCGCAGTCGCACTTGCCCTCCACAAGTTCTTTCCCACAATACTTACAAAACTTTGCCATGATACTGCTTCTCCTTTATATCGTTTAATCCTCCAGCTTTGCGCCGCAGTTTTCACAGAAAACGGTGTCTGCCTCCACGATCTTCGCACCGCACTCAGAGCAGAAACGAGCCTTTACTTCCGCTCCGGCCTTTACTTCCGCTCCGGCCTTTACTTCCGCTCCGGCCTTTACTTCCGCTCCGGCCTTTATTTCCGCGCCGGCCTTTACTTCCGCTCCGGCCTTCACAGGTGCTGCCTCTGCCTTCTTTTTCTGACGACCGCTGAACACAAGGATCAGGATCTGAACCAGTGCATTCAGTACCAGAATTCCGCAGACTACCAGTACAACATATCCCAGGATATTGGTCTTGACGCCCACTGCATCATTGCTGATGTATCCGGGATATACAGCGGAATAATTCTTCACATAGGAACCATTCACGTTGTTGTTTGCCTCTTCGCCGTAAACAGTCACATCTCCGATGTTCTTGATGGTGTAATTCACGGAATCAATGGACTGCATGGTGAAAGGTGACACAGCAAAACGATCGCTGACGCTGGTGATCTTCTTCAGGCTCAGGATAGCGTTGCTGTTGCTGCCAACATACAGAGTGTTCTGGGTACCGAAAACGGTATTCCAGATCTCAGCCTCTTCGTTCACAGGACAGGAAGTCTCCATCATAACATGCAAACCCTTGCCAAGGGATTCGCAGACACTCAGCTTCAACCCGGTCTCGCCGAAAGCAGCCTCCAGACGATTCTTCAGAGTCTCTGCGGCTACAGAGCCGATGTCCTCAGCGAAGTACAGTTCCACGCTTCTCTCCACCTTGTTTCCGCCAAGAACGGAAAGAGAGATATTTGCGGTCTCCAGAGTGTAGCTCTTCTCGCAGGTATAGGTGAACTGCGGATCATATGTGCGGGAAGTGAAAAGGGAATAGAAGCCCTCTTTATCGCTTGCATAAGCGTTCATGAAGCTGGTATATCCGCCTTCGTCCAATTCTCCGGAATAGGTTGCGGAATCATCTACATAGTAGGCCAGATAGACTTCGTTGTAGGAATTGGAAATGTAATTCTGCAGATCCAGTGATTCGTGAACGGTGTTGTTCAGGAAAAACAGATTGGAATTACCCACACCGTTGTCTGCCTCTTCCAACCAGAACACTGTCTCCCCGGGGGTGCCGCAGAATGCAGCCAGCATGGTATTTACCTGATCAGCAGTGATGCCGTTTGCTTCCAGGGTATAGTAATTCACACCGTTATCGGTAGACCAGGTACCGGCTGCCACAGCAGATTCATTGCCGGCAAAGAATTCCTTTACCGCATCTCCCACTGCATCCATGGTGCTCTGAGGGATGGATACCACGATCTTACGATCGAAGCTTCCGTCGGGCTCGGTGGTGTGATACATGGAAATACCGCCGATGCTCTGATACTGAATGGTGTTGATGCTCAGATCATAGTAGTAATAAGTGTCTGTGGTATCGCCCATCACATTTGCAGTGGTGGAACCATTCTTAAAGATGTTGCTCTTGTCGCTGGAATCAATGTAACCTGCATTGACCAGCAGAGTCGGGAACCAGTCCATCAGATCCTGAGTGGAGAAGTTCTCTTCATAATTCACACCGTTAGCGAAGACAGATTCCGGCGTGATATAGGTGATCAATGTCTCCGGAACCTCATATCCGGAAGCCTCCATCAGGGAAGTGACCTTGCTCTCATAATCTTCCCGGGAGGTGAAGTACAGATCAAAGGTATAGGTGTAATCCACACCGTCATTGACAGCAGAAAACTCCAGTCCCTCCGGAAGATTTTCCGTTACAGTAGCGGTGATGGCATCGTAATCACCCTTGATATAACCTGCATTATCTGCGATATTCGCGGTAAACACCATATGGCGGGAACCGCTCCAGTCATTGCTGACAGTCAGCTCGGTATTGATATTACCGCCGCATCCGGTCAGCATCATGATCCCCAGTGCCGCAACAGTGGCAGTGAGGAGTTTTTTCAAATTCTTCATTGTTCTCCTCTCCTTATCAATTCAGAAAATCTGAAATGTACCACTTGCCATCGACCTTCGTGAGTTCAAGGTTCATCTGAAGGGGGCTGACTCCCTCGACTGCGACAGTGACTGCAACTTCTGCGGCATCCGGCTCTGCACCCTCTTCCTCTGCAGCCTCGTACACTGCATTGGAAACCAGGATATCGTAGTGATCGATGTCACCCTTATCCACGTACTCGAAGATGGAAAGCTCGTTCAAAAGAGCGGTCACATTCTCATAAGGGACGGTAAGACTTTCCTCGGTGCAGTTGTACACCTTCTTCATGTCTCCCTTCAGGAATGCTTCCATGAATTTTTTTGCGGTTTTTTCCGCCGGATCGTAGCTGCTGTGAAAGAGTATCCCCGCTCCCACACAGGCGAGTATTGCTACGATGACGGACAAAATGGCGATTGCCTTTTTCATCTCTTCAATTCTCCTTTTCCCTTTTTTGCAAAAAACCACAAGTAAAATTATAGCACAAATTCAAAAAGCACACAAAAGAAAACAGAGCCGGAAATCCGGCTCTGTTCATACTGTTAAACTTGTTTAACGATACTTGCGGATCACGATCAGCATGAGTCCCGTCAGGGCCAATGCGCCCGCCAGGATCCACTTGATCCGAAGGGGAATCCCCCATCCGTCACCTGCTGCACCATATTCCACAATTCCGCTTCCTGCCGGTCCGGACATTGCCACCAGCTTGGTGGAAGCCGTCAGGATCACTTCTTCCGTCTGCTGGGTGGAAGCATAGATACAGAAAGGCGACAGATGATAGGTTGTCATCCGCAGATAGCTCTGATCACCGATGTCCACCTGTTCGGAAGGGATCTCTTCCAGCTGTCCGTTCCGATCCAGTGTAAAGACTACGGTATGCATTCCCACCATCTGATCCGACATGGGAAGCAATACGGTCAATGCCTGTTTTCCCAGCTTGGTAATGGGAATTCCTGTGGAATCAGTCAGCGTAAAGTCATAATCCTCATGGAGTCCGGTGAGCTGGAAGCTGTCCAGATAAGACAGCACACGCGTCTTTGCCTCCTCCAGGGATGTGGTATCCGTCAGGGGTTCGATGGTCAGCGTATAAGCAGTATCGGCTCCCTCCAGTGTTGCCTCTGCTCCGGGGAATCCCACAACCGTGACTCCCGCGGTTCCCAGCTGATTTCCACGGTAGGAAGCATTGGACAGACGCTGTGCACTGGTCTCGAATGTCTTCAGGATATCCTTCTCTTTCGCAAAGCTCTGGCTGCATCCCTCCGGCCATGCAAACAGGCCTTCCTGCGTATATGCCTTGGGAAGCAGAACACTTTTCAAGGCAGTACCGGCAAATGCACGGTCCCGCACAACGGTAAGTCCCTCTCCGGTATAAATGGAACTCAAGGAAGAACATCCTTCAAAAGCACCTTCGCAGATGATCTCCAATGTATCCGGAAGATTAACATTTTCGATCTCCTCATGTCCCGCAAAGGCTTCCGCCGCAATGAGTCGAACTCCCCAGGGAACGTCAAAACTGGAGGCGATGCCCCGGTACGCAAGAAGCACGTCTCCGCAGATCAGGAAGTCATTATCCGAAGAGACTGCGGACGGCACATAAGCGGAATTGTTCAGGAATACATCCGTCAGCGCCGTATGCTCAAAGGCCTTCGGTTCCACATTGGTCAAGGTGGAGGGAAGATTGACGGTCTGCAGAGAATCGCAATGATAAAACGCACCATAATCAATGGACTCCACTCCTTCCGGGATGGATGCCTCGGTAAGTGCACTTCTTGCATAGGCGAACTGTCCGATCTCCCGAACGGTAGCAGGGAGTGACAGGGTTGTCATGTCTTTTTTGTAAAAGGCCTGATCCGCCACCACTTCACCCTTCACAATGGTGAATTTCGGGATGGAGGATGTGTAAAGGTACTGCTGTGTCTGCGCTTCGCCTTCACCATTCTCAGAACCGCTGCCCATCATATCAGATCCGTCATAGACACTACCGGCACCGCCGTTCATAAAGAACACGGCCTGATTGCCCACAATACGGACGGAAGAAAGTGTGGTGCCGGGCTCTTCCACCACCACATACTGTGGCTCCTCTTCCGGAGTTTCTTCCGGCTCTGTGACGATGACTTCCGCGGTATACTCGGGGATGTCTTCATACTCTGCCATCTCCGCCTGGCGCTTGGCAAAATCGGCGGCATAGAAAGCCGCATAGGTACCGGGATCCGCATGGATGACCAGCTTAAAGCAACCGTCAAAAGCAGATTCATGGATCCGCATGGTGGTATACGGGATGGTGATATCCGTCATGCTCATATCGTCCTGGAAGGCATAGATCCCGATGTAGGTAATGTTCTCGGGAAGCACCAGTTCCGTGAGCCCTTTGCAGTTTGCAAAGGCGTAATCATCGATTCCCTTCAGTCCCGATCCAAAGCTGACGCTTTGCAGTCCGGTGCACCCCCAGAAAGCATAGGGCTCAATGGTGGTGACGGAATCCGGGATGACCACAGTCCGCAGGGACGTATTGTATTGAAATGCATCTGTTCCGATGGTGGTGACGGTGTTTGGAATGGTGACATTGGCTTTGGTTCCGTTGTACTTTTCCAATACGCCGTCTTCGGTCACAGAGAACTCCGGGACAGTGCCCGCAGCAGCTGCCTCCGGAGAAGGAAGCTGCATCACGAGCAGAGCCACAAGCAATAATGTAACTCCGAACAGCTTTCTGAATTTTCTCATACGCGTCCTATCTGGAAACCTTTATAGTCTTGGGTTTCGCGGCTACGTTTTTGTCCTTCTTCAGGAACAGAAGAACGGAAATTGCGAAGAGTCCGATGGACAGGAACCACTTGGGATGGATTCCGTCTCCGGTCTTCGGTGTGACATCATTCTCTCCTCCCGCCGTCAGATTCACCTTGTTGACATAGATCACATAAGGTGAGAAATGGGTGGCGGTGAAGGTGACGCAGGGAACATTGTCAATGGTGGTGAACTTCGGAGCCAGGGAACTGATGCGGCCGTCGATGACAGCTGCCACCTTATTGTTACCTGCATAATCCCTCAGCACATCCGGGATGGGCATGGTAATGGTGACGGTCAGTCCGGAGGTATCCGAAATCTTCTTGGTACCGGTGGAATCATAGAGTGAGATATCCATCGGGAAGTACACGATATTGCTGAGATCATCACCGTACTCTTCCATCAATGCCCGAAGAACTGCCTCCGAAGCGGATGCGCTCTCGGTAATCTTGATGGTGAAGTTGTCCGTGGATCCGTTGACCGTTGCGGAAGTCACACCGGTGTTGGACAAGCCGGACTTGTCGATGACGACTGTCGTTCCGCTGCTCTTCTTTCCGGTATCCTTCTTGGAATCGGAAGAACTTGAACTCGTTCCGGTTCCGGAGGTCTTTGCAACATAGTTTGCAGTAACCACTACCGTTTCCTTGGGCATGGTAATGGTGGTTGCAGAAACCTTGTAGGAAGGCAGGGTTACGGTACCTGCATTCACGGTCCAGCTGCTGAACTCCAGACCCTTTGCAGGATCGTTTGCCACGATGATGACGGTGGTGCCGGCTTCATAGGAGCCGGATCCGGAACCGTTGATAACGGTCAATGCATAGGTCGGGTTGGAGCTTCCGCTGCTGTTGGAGATATAAACCGCACGGGTGGTGAAGTTCGTGGTGACATTGGTCAGTTCACGGTCCCAGCCGGCGAAGGTATAGCCTTCTCTTGCGGGTCCAACGATATAAGGAGCATCGCCGCCTTTGCTGACGGTCGCGGTGTAAACCAGGGTGTTGCCGTCATAAGAATAGTAAGTGACGGTAAACTCGGTGGGTTCCGGAACTTGGCCGGTTCCGGGATCCGGAGTCTTTACCACTTCGTACAATGCCACGGTATCCACGTTTGCCTTGATGCTGTCAAGGTTGCGGTCCCAGCCGGTAAACTGATAGCCTTCGCGCGCCGGTCCCACAATGGGAGGAGCAGGCTTTCCATCTTCCACCTCTGCGGTGTAATACAGGGTTCCGTCATAGTTGAAGAACTGTACCTTCCAGATGGGAGTCTCTTCAACCACCTCCGGATTCTTGGTATAGACCGCATAGATATCCAGGTCGGATGTCACGTTGGTCAGAACACGATCCCATCCGCTGAAGGTATAGCCTTCACGGGTCGGTCCGGCGATGGCAGGTGCATCCTGACCGGTCTCAAGGGTGGTAGTGTAATACAGGGTTCCGTCGTAATCGTAGAAGTTCACGGTCCATACACCGGATTCATATTCGGGAACGGTATCGATGTCCGTGGTCACATTGGTCAGAGTCTTATCCCACTGCTTGAAGGTATATCCGTCGCGGACAGGTCCTTCGGGATTCGGTGCATCATCTCCGTCCAGAACCTGGAAGGTCAGATACAGGGTCTCACCGTCCACATAATAGAAGTTCACGGTATGGACTACCACCGGCTCCGGAACCACTTCGACAGCTGTGTACATTGCGTGGGTCTCGATGTCTCTGGTGACGTAATCCAGATGACGGTCCCAGCCGGCGAAGGTATATCCGTCGCGCTCGGGAGCTTCGGGAGCCACATCCTCTGCATCCGCGCCGTAATTTACAGTCACGGAGCTGATCAGTTCAGACCCATCATAGGTATAGAAATCAACAGTAAAGGTCTGAGCAGTGTAATGTGCCACCACTCTGGTGTCGGCAGTGATGTTCTTATAGGCATCCTTGTTGCCGTCCAGATCGTACCAACCCATGAAGGACTGTCCCAGAAGTCCATGCTCTGCGGGAGGAGTTGCGTCCTTCCCCTCTTCCACCACCTGATATTCCACCAGGGAAGTGGTGTCGGTGTTTGTATCGGTATAGTCGTAGAAATAGACGGTGTAATAAACCGGCACATCCTGCACATCGTAACCCAGGTTCTCTGCATAAATTCGCAATGTAGATCCTTCGGGTGCACAAATGGTTACGTTGGAGTTGGTCTGGTGGTTTCCTAAGGTGGAATTCAGGTCATCACCGCCGGTGTAACCGGTGGCGATCAGTCCGGACAGGATGGGCTCCTCACTCAGGTATCCGATATTGGAAGGTGAGGATCCGATGAACTTCTGCATTGCACTGTTGTGAAATGCATGGTCGCCCAGCGCACTACAGGTGGTAGGAACGGTCACGCTGTAGAGCAGAGGCGTGTTACGGAAGCATTCGTCGCTGATCTTGGAGATATTGGAAGCGGAAAGATCCACTTCCTTGGTATTGGTATCGCGGAATGCCTCGTTGTACAGCCGGTTGATGCCTTCCATCTCACTTGCGGTGATGGAGTTACCGGTGCCTCTGCCCTTCAGCAGTTCTACTACGGCATCCTTCTCTCCATCCTTCAGTTCATAGATGATGGAATTTTCGCAGGTAAAGGTAGTGCTGTTCTGGAAGTCCACATCGGAAAGGGTCTTACAGCCAAGGAAAGGTACTCCATCGATGGTCTGAATATCCGGGATGAACAGTACATCCGTCAGAAGTACATCATCCTGGAATGCACAATAACCAAGTTCATCTACCGAGCCATAGAACAGAGCGGACTCCAGTGCGGTGTCCTTTGCAAATGCCTTCGTTCCGATGGTATCGATATTCGCCAGTGCGTATACCGTCTTCATGTTGGTACATCCGGCAAACGCATAGTCATCCAGAGTCTTCGTCCAGGGATCCGTGGAGGAAGTCAGCAGCTGCAGGGATGTGATCTTGGTACAGCCGGCAAAGTCACTGTTGGCCGTATCAATGTTGTAAAATTCGTCCTTGTCTTCACCGGTCGTGGGCGGATCTGCCTTCGCTTCAATGTCCTTCAGACCATAAGCGATGACGCCCATGCCGGTAACCGATGCATTGGTTTCGGTCTTGCTGTAGAACAGGCCGTCTTTGATCGCTTCCACACCGGTGGGAATGGTCAGTGTCTTCAGAGCATTCAGGTAGGTTTCCTGATCCTCGGTCAGATTGCCGCCGGAATAAGCACCGGTAATAGCTGCCAGATCATCCGCAGTCAGGTAAGGATAGAGTGCGGGAGCTGTGGTGGTGGAACTGGTAAACTGTCCGTAAACAGGGAAGTCAACCAGCTCGGAATAGCCGGTTCCGGTGGCACTGTCATACTGGTACTGAACCGTCAACAGTGTCGGGAATCCGGAATGATACTCGATAAAGGAGTATGCCTGGGTTCCGTTGTTATAACGACCCTCGGGGCTCATGGCGTACAGGTAAGGAGTAGAGGTATCGGAGATGGGACCAATAAAGTGGAGCTGAACCTTCGGCTTATTGTTCTCCGTCTCAACATCTCCGCCACAGGTATGAACCGTGCCGGTAAAGTTCTGAGTCTGGAATGCATACTCTCCGATCTCTACATGATCGGATTTGAAGTACACATACTGCAGGTTATGACATCCCTGAAATGCATAGGCACCGATGGATTCAATGGTGGCAGGGATGGTCAGTCTCTTCAGGGTACACTGGTTCCGGAAGGTACCGCCGCTGATGGAAGAAATATGGTAAGGTCCGATGTATTCCGGGAACTCCAGGGATTCCACAGCGCCCTCGATCTGCGCCTTGATCAGAGTATTGGAGCTGTCCACGGTATAAGTCACGAAAGTGGCGCCGGTGGGATCTGCATCCCAGTCCTTGATAGTCTTCTCGAACTGGTCCATACCGTAGTACTTGAAGGCGATCTCATTGTCCGTACAGGTCTGATGGATCGTGGCATTGGATTTGCCCTCAATGTAGAACTTCTCCGTCACCAGTTCTTTGAACTCATCCAGAGTAAAGCTCCAGCCGGAATGGGACTGATCCGCCGTGCCCGAAGGATTGGAATCAACCAGATCCAGAGAGGTACTCTGAGTGATGAAGTGGGTCAGGGAAGGGCACTCCGCAAAGGTGCCGATCTCCAGCACCTGATCGAAGTTGCTGGGGAAGAACAGGTACTCAAGGCTCGCGCATCCGTAGAAGATGTAGTTGCCCATGTTGGCCAGCACGGAACTGCCACTGTAATCGATGGGATATGAGGTAGTACCACCTTCCGTGGTATCGTATCCGCCGGTCAGATCACAGATGGACATATTGTCGCATCCGAAGAAAGCACCGTCACAGATGGTGGCTACAGAGATGGGCAGATCGAATCGATTCAGTTTGGTATTCTTGAAGCAGTAAGCTCCCAGTGCATTCAGGTTGTTTGTTCCGTTACCGAAATCTACAGTCTTCAGACTGGTGCAGTTGGTGAAGGCATAGTTACCGATGGTGGTAATACCGTTACCGAACTCAATGGATTTCAGACCGGTACATCCGTAGAACGCATAGTCTCCCACTGCCATGATGGAGTTGGGAAGGATCAGGGTTCCGATGTTGGAATTTCCGGAGAAGACACCGTCACCGGAATTCTTAATGTAAGCGTAGTCGTTCACACCGGAGGATGCGATGATATAGCCGTTACCGGAAGCGGTGATCCGCTGGTTGCCGATCCAGTAAACTTCTGTTACCAGTCTTTGGTCGTCAGGACTGATGGTCAGAGTCGGAGTGGCTCCGGTGCCCACGGAAGTATCCAGCTTCGGGTAGTTGGTGTCATCGTAAACCAGGTTTCCGTTGACATCCTTCTCATAAACGGGCTTACCGTCAGCAGAATTAAAGAAGTACAGTTCCTCATCGGACAGGCCTCCCCAGGTGCCGATGGTGGAATAATAGCAGGGATAATAACGGGTGGAGGAAATGGTGGTGGGTACTTCGTTGCCGGAGACATCCAAAACCGTCTCTCCGTCCTGGGTTACTACCACACGATAGAACAGGTACTTTCCGTTCTTGTTGACTGCCACGTTTCCGTTCTGTGCGCTGGAGTTTGCGGAGTCGGAATACTGCAGATAGCCTTCCAGTTCCTCGTCCACACGGAAGGTATTGTTTGCAAGGTTACCGGACAGGGTATATCCGAGGATACATGCACCTCTGGTACCGCCACTGGAGGTACCGTTGGAGTTGACATAGGCAAACTGAATGGTACCGGCACCATTGGTGAAAATGGTCTCGTTAGGCATCACGGTAGGCACAGCCGAATCCGGCCAGTCACTGTGTGCGTTGTCATCGTTTTTTGCCCATCCGGCGGTGTTGTTCGTCAGGGAGCCGATGGCGGAAGCTGTGACATTTTCCACATCCAGCCAGTACCGCTTATGATTTTCCAGGAAGGTTACGCCGGTGTCTGTGGCGCCCACACTCGCTTCCGCTTCACCCGCTTCATAGGATGATGTGGGGATCGCCGCCACAACAATAGCAGACGCAAGGAATAAAGCTCCCAGCGTCTTGCGAACCTGCTTTTTCATTCTTCTTTTCTTTGCCATAACACTCTCCCTCACGGACCCTCATGGTCCGTTATTCGATGCGTTTTGCCACAACGACAAATCGGCCGTTTTCTTCCTCGTAGTCACAGGTGGATAAGGTCAGGAGCTGATCTCCGTAGCTGGCGGTGACGCCGGTATCGAAAAGCGACATCTCTGCCATTTCCTTCATGTAGGAATCGAATTCCACCTCGCTGTACGCATCAATAAACTGGTAGTACTTGAAAGAAACATCCTCTGCCTTAAAGACATGAGAACGAAAGACATACATGACTTCGTAGGTCCCATGCTCGTAGATGGTATCGAACTGGATCAGATTATGCTCCTTGCAATAATCCTCATCCTCGTACTTGTCCAGTTTTCCGAACATGTTCCCGCTCCGCATGTGATGACCGTACAGAATGAAGTTGGTACTGGGTTTCAGGACATCGCAGTTCGTGTCCATGAAGATGGTTCCGTTCCGGTCTTTCTCCTGATCGATATTATGGGTCAGATAATATTCATTGTCAGAAGTCTGCATTACGGGATAATCAATATTAGTATCGGCTATTTTTACCCATCCGATTAGTTTTTTGTTCTTAATTAATAAACTTTTATATTCTTCCAGTACCTCCGGTGTCTCTCCATCCTCTGTATAATGGATCACAACCTCGGAATCATCCGCCCCGGAAGTCTTTGAAGAGCCGCTCTCTTTCGCACTTTCCTTCATTTTGTTCAGCATCGAATAAGAGGCTGAAGTACGGTATTCGTGGTACGTGTAGATTCCAAAATATCCAAGGCTCAGAGCCGCCACCACCACACAGGTCAGGATAATGCGATGTCTTCTGCGTTCTCTGTTCCGGAGAAGCTCTCTTGCGGAAGCTTCCAGTTCCGCATCCGACAGTTTGCTCCTGCGGGACGATTCTTTTTTGTCCGAAGTCTTCGCGCTTCCTTTTCGAAGAGAGGTTTTCTTACCGGTACCGCTCTTCTGACGGGCTTTTACCGCACTCTCCACTTCCTCCCGGAAGTCCTGGCCCAATATGGTATAGAACTTGTATTTCTCTGATTTCAGATCGTTTAAAAGCTGTTCCAGCTGCCCGGCGTTCATATCCTTCATCCGGGCCCGAAGCTTATCGATCATCAGCTTATCCCGTTCTGCCAGCTTTTGATCTGTCTCCGTTCGAAACTGTCGCCCTTCTACGATAAATACTTTATTTGGCATGGAAATTCACTCACAATTACGCATAATCATAGATAGTTACATTTTACTATATCTTGGAAAATTCGCAACTGATTTTCTAGATATTGTGTTGCATAAAAGATAAGACGGCAATATAAAAGGCAGGCCCTTTTACAGGGTCTGCCTTATTTGGATCATTTATTTGCAGACAATGTTCACCAGACGTCCGGGAACATAGATTTCCTTTACGATCGTGCCGGAAATCTTGTCAGCTGCAACTTCTTTTGCCTTTGCGATGGCATCTTCCTTTGCCACATCCTTGGGAGCCTCGAAGGTTCCGCGAAGCTTTCCGTTGACCTGGATGGCGATGGTAATGGTATTCTCCACCGTCTTCTCCTCGGAGTACTCCGGCCAGCTTGCCTGATAAACTCTTCCGCTCTCGCCAAGCAGTGCCCACAGTTCCTCGGTGATGTGAGGTGCTACAGGGTTCAGTAACTTCAGCAGAGTGCGATACTCTTCCTTGTTGACTGCGCCCTTCTTGTAAAACTCATTCACAAGGCTCATCATGGCTGCGATGGCGGTGTTGTACTTCAGGGTCTCAAAATCGGAGGAAACCTTCTTGATGGTCTGGTGCATCTTGGGCTCCAGATCTGCACTGTAGGAGTCTCCGTCTACCACGATATCCTGCAGCTTCCAGACTCTCTCCAGGAATCTGCGGCATCCCTTCACGCCGTCCTCGCTCCAGGCAGCTGCCTGATCGAAGGCACCGATGAACATCTCGTAGGTTCTCAGAGTATCTGCACCATAATCACGGACGATGTCATCCGGGTTCACCACGTTTCCGCGGGATTTGGACATCTTCTCGCCGTTCTCGCCCAGGATCATACCGTGGCTGGTACGCTTTGCGTAAGGCTCGGAGGTAGGCACAACGCCCTGATCATACAGGAACTTGTGCCAGAATCTGGAATAAAGCAGGTGCAGGGTGGTATGCTCCATACCGCCGTTGTACCAGTCTACCGGAAGCCAGTATTTCAAAGCCTCGGGACTTGCCAGAGCCTTGTCATTCTTGGGATCGATGTACCGCAAGAAGTACCAGGAGGAACCTGCCCACTGAGGCATGGTATCCGTCTCTCTCTTTGCGGGGCCTCCACAGCAGGGACAGGTGACATTCACCCAGGAATCCATGGCTGCCAGAGGGGACTCGCCGTTGTCGGTGGGCATGTAGCTGTCTACCTCGGGAAGTTCCAGAGGAAGCTCCTCTTCCTTCAGAGGCACATAGCCGCACTTCTCGCAACAGATGATGGGAATGGGCTCACCCCAGTATCTCTGACGGGAGAACACCCAGTCACGCAGCTTGTAATTGGTCTTTGCGTGGCCGATGCCCTTGCTCTCCAGGAACTCGATGATCTTCTCTTTTGCTTCCGCAACGGACAGGCCGTTGAGGAAATCGGAATTCACCAGAGTACCTTCCACAACATCGGTATATACCTGCTCGGTCACGGGGACAGGGCTGCCTGCTACCACCTCGATGATGGGCATGTTGAACTTCTTTGCAAAATCCCAGTCTCTCTCATCGTGAGCGGGAACGGCCATGATGGCGCCGGTTCCGTAGCTCATGAGGACATAATCGGAGATCCAGATAGGAATCTCCTTGCCGTTGACGGGATTGATGGCAGCGATACCGTCCAGGCAGACACCGGTCTTATCCTTTACCAGCTCGGTACGCTCGAAATCAGACTTCCGGGAAGCCTCTTCCTGATAAGCGACCACTGCGTCATAGTTCTTGATCTCAGCCTTATACTTCTCCAGCATGGGATGCTCGGGAGAAACAACCATATAGGTGGCACCGAAGAGGGTGTCGGGACGGGTGGTGTAAACCGTCAGCTTGTCTTCTTTTCCGGCGATCCGGAAATCCACCTCTGCACCGGTGCTCTTGCCGATCCAGTTTTTCTGCTGGGTGGCAATCCGTTCCACATAGTCCACACCGTTCAGGCCCTCGATGAGCTTGTCGGCGTACTCGGTGATCTTCAGCATCCACTGGCTCTTCACCTTTCGGACCACAGGGCTGCCGCAACGCTCGCAGACACCGTTTACCACTTCCTCATTTGCAAGGCCGACTTTACATCCGGTACACCAGTTGATGGGCATCTCGGACTTATATGCCAGACCCTTCTTGAACATCTGAAGGAAGATCCACTGAGTCCAGTGATAATATCCGGGATCCGTCGTATTGATCTCTCTGTCCCAATCGAAAGAGTAGCCGAGGCTGTGCAGCTGATTCTTGAAACGCTCCACATTGTTCTTGGTCACGATCTTGGGGTGGATCTGGTTCTTGATCGCGTAGTTCTCGGTAGGCAGACCGAATGCATCCCATCCCATGGGATACAGTACGTTATAGCCCTGCATTCTGCGCTTTCTGGCAACGATATCCAGTGCGGTATAGGGTCTGGGATGTCCTACGTGAAGTCCCTGTCCGCTGGGATAAGGAAATTCTACCAGGGCATAATATTTCGGCTTGGAATAATCATCGGAAGTCTTGAATGCCTTCTCATCGTCCCAAACCTTCTGCCACTTGGGCTCCACCTCATGGTGGTTGTAAAGTTCTGCCATATTACTACCTCTTTCCGGGAAAGGCCGAAAGTCTTACCCTTAATCATATACGGCGTTTATTATATCCATTTTCCGCCGGGAATGTCAATAAAATACAAGGATTCATAAAAAGAACGCCCCCTCTTTCGAGGGAGCGCTCTGTAATCTTTTCGAAAGGTTTTAATCTTCCACACTGCTCTCCGCAACCTTGGCTGCTCTTGCTGCAACTTCCTTCTCCTGGACGTCGCTGGGAGCCTGCTCGTAACGGGCGAATTCATAGGAGAACTCTCCCATACCACCGGTCATGGAACGGAGCACGGTGCAATATCCAAACAATGCGCTCTCGGGAACTTCCGCATCGATCTGGGTCTTGCCGCCGCCGATGGGATTCATGCCAAGGACACGTCCGCGTCTCTTATTCAGATCACCCATGACATCACCGGTATTTGCATCGGGTACGATGACCTTCAAAGATTCGATGGGCTCAAGGAGGACAGGACCTGCCTTCATGAAGCCGTCACGGAATGCCATCTTTGCAGCAGTCTTGAATGCCATTTCGGAGGAGTCTACCGGGTGATAGGATCCATCGTACAGGACAGCCTTTACGCCCACAACGGGATATGCCGCCAGAGGTCCTCTTGCCACGGAATCCTGGATTCCCTTTTCCACTGCGGGGAAGAAGTTCTTGGGAACGGCACCGCCGACCACTTCCTGATCGAACTCATAAGGAACATTGGGATCCTCAGCGGGCATGAACTTCATCTTAACGTGACCGTACTGACCGTGTCCGCCGGTCTGCTTCTTATACTTGGAATCCACATCGGAAGTCTTGCGGATCGTCTCGCGGTAAGCAACCTTGGGCTGGCTCAGCTCGATCTCAACCTTATACTCGTTCAGCAGTCTGGAAACGATGACTTCCAGATGCTGATCGCCCATACCGTAAAGCAGGGTCTGATGGTTCTCCGCATCGTTGACTGCCTTCATGGTCAGATCTTCGTGACCGATCTTCTGCAGTGCCTGGGAGATCTTGTCCACATCGCCCTTATCCTTGGGCTTATAGCGCATGAAGGTATAAGGAGTGGAGATCTCAAACTTACCGAACTTGATGGGCATTGCCTTGGTGGACAGGGAGTTGCCGGTGCGGGCTGCTGTCAGCTTTGCAAGGGCACCCAGATCACCTGCATGAAGCTCGGGAACCTCGATGGGTTTATTGCCCTGCAGGACATACAGTCTTCCGACCTTCTCTTCGATATCCTTATCGATGTTGTAGATCACATCGTCGGTCTTGAGCACGCCGGAGTTTACCTTGATGAGGCTGTACTTGCCGATGAAGGGATCGACAATGGTCTTCCAGATGTAAGCGGATTTTGCCTTGGAGAAATCGTAATCGCAGTTGTAGATCTCCTGGGTCTTCATATTGATTCCGGCCACGGTACGGTTCTCGGGGCTGGGGAAATACTTGATGATATCATCCAGCAGAGCGTAAGCGCCCTGGCAGGTGATGGAGGAACCCATGGTCACGGGAACGATGCTTCCGTCCAGCACATTGGTACGGACTGCAGCACGGATCTCCGCATCGGAGAAGGTCTCGCCGCCGAAGTAGCGCTCCATCATCTCCTCGCTGGTCTCAGCAACTGCTTCCATAACGGTCTCACGGTACTGCTCCAGATAAGGCTTGCTGTAATCGGGAATGTCGCAGGAAACCACTTCCTTGCCCTGCCAGCGGTTACCGGTCTCAGCGATGACATTGACGTAACCTACCAGCTTCTCGTCCTCACGGATGGGCAGATGGAAGGGAGCGATCTTCTTGCCGTACAGAGCCACAAGATCTTCCACAACCTGACGATAGGATGCATTATCCACGTCCATATTGGAAACGTAGATGATTCTGGGCAGCTTGTACTTCTCGCACAGATCCCATGCCTTCTTGGTGCCGACTTCGATACCGGATCTACCGTTTACAACGATGACAGCTGCGCCTGCTGCGCTGACAGCTTCTTCTACTTCACCGACGAAATCAAAGTAACCCGGAGTGTCAATGACATTGATCTTATGATCTTCCCACTCAATGGGGATCACGGACGCATTGACAGAGAATCCACGGCGGATCTCTTCCTTGTCGTAATCACTGACCGTGTTACCGTCCGCCACCGTTCCCATACGGGAAGTAATGCCGGAAAGGTATGCAAAGCTCTCTGCCAGCGTGGTCTTGCCGCTGCCACCATGTCCGAGTAAAACTACATTGCGAATCTTGTCCGTCGTGTAAACCTTCATTTTGGAACCTCCGTAATATTATTTGTATCGAGGGCTCGAAAACATCCACCATAAACGGTGTCAGAATTTGTAGATATTGCACAAATAATATCTGATTAAGCCACCCGTACAGGAAAATTATACTAGAGAACTGGTGGTTTATCAAGGAAGTTTTCTGAATTTTTGAAACATTTGACTTTCGTGGTTTAAATCGATATAGTTAAGCTTGATTTTGGGTGTTTTTCAGCCCTTTTTACAGCGAGGTATTTATGTCAGTTTATGGTTTTATCGGTCTGGGACTCATCGGTGGTTCCATTGCCCGTGCAATTCGCGAAAAACAGCCGGATGCCTGCCTGATCGCCTACGATATCAATTTCAGCGCAGTGGAGGAAGCTCTGTCGGAACATGTGGTGGATGAGCATGCTCTCTCCATCGGCGAATCCTTCCGAAGCTGTGATGTGATCTTCCTTTGCGCTCCGGTTCAGAAAAACGATGAAAATCTCCGGGAAGTGGCCCGGTTCATGAAGTCCGATGCTCTCATCACGGATGTGGGCAGCGTAAAGACTCCCATCTTCGAGGCCATCGAAGCCGCCGGATTAAATGAGAACTTTGTGGGCGGTCATCCCATGGCGGGTTCCGAACGGGTGGGCTTTGCCGCATCCAAGGCATCTCTCCTGCAGAACGCTTATTATATTCTCACTCCCGCACCGGAGACTCCGGCGGAGAAGTTGGAATTCATGAAGAACCTGGTGACAGATCTGGATGCCATTCCCCTCATCCTTTCTCCTTCCGAGCATGATTATGTGGTGGCCGGCATCAGCCATCTGCCTCATGTGGTAGCTTACACCCTGGTCAACCTGGTAAAGGCGAAGGACAATGAGGACGGTATCATGAAGCTGGTGGCAGCCGGCGGTTTCAAGGACATTACCCGCATCGCCTCCTCTTCCGCTTCCATGTGGGAGCAGATCTGCCTGACCAATTCCGAAAACATCCTGCCTCTTCTGCGGAGCTACATCGACTCCCTCCGGGAGATGGAAGAAAAGATCGCAGGCGGGGATGAAAAAAGCCTGCTCGAAGAATTCGAACAGGCCAGAGTGTATCGTGATTCCTTTGTTGCGGCGGGAAGCGGTCCCATCAAGATCAGCTACGCCATCACCGTGGATATTGCCGATGAGCCCGGCGCCCTGGCAGCCATTGCCACCATCCTTGCTCTTGCAGGGATCAGCATCAAAAACATTGGCATTCTCCACAACCGGGAGTACCTGGGCGGTGACCTCCGCATTGAATTCTATGACGAAGAATCAGTCACCCGGGGAAAATCGATTCTGGAAAGCAAGGGTTATACGGTGCACCACAAATAATCCTGTGGCACCTCCGCAGGTATCCAGCAACACATCTGCCACGCTGGGATACCGGTCCGGCACAAAAAACTGATGCAGTTCATCCACGGATGCGCTGAAGCAAACTGCGGCGATCGTAAGGATCGCCGTTTTTTTGTTCATTTTGATCCAGGGTCTCCAGATGCCGAACATGAGCACACCCATCACAGCGTATTCCGCGAAATGAGCCATCTTCCGAATGGGATGCTCCAGCCAGGCCGCCAGGCCTTCCCGGTATTCTTCCGTAAAATCTCCTCTTGAAATGGCATCCAGCAGGTCTGTCACTTTTTCGGAAATGGCATGGGAAAGGCCGCCACTCTCGGCTCCGTCCTGTGCCGAAAAGCCCCATATCATCACATAAAGAAGGGAAAGGAGAATTGCCGACACGATCGTCACAATCACTCTCTTTCCCTTTTCCGTCCGACTCATTTGCCCAAAAGAGGCGCTCAATTGTTTTCCTCGTTCTCGGCGAAGGTCTGATAGACCTCGATACGCGCCGCATCCATCTCGGGCATACCCACAAAGATCGCACCGTAGTGATATACATCACCCTTTAACTCGATACGAACGATCTGAAGGAATGCATGAAGCACTTCCTTGGTCCAGATCTGAAGATAGGACTCATAAACCGCTCCAATGTCCAGTGCAGTGGTGCAGGAGAATCCGATGCCGCTCTTGCTGACATCCACGATCTCAATATCCACTTCATCCGGCTCGCTGCGGTCCAGACGCTTGATCATCAGCTTGGAATCCATCGACATTCTTTTGGTGCGTCTTCTTTCGTTGTCCATACCCCTATACCTTTCCGGTGCTCATGCACCAAACCGTCTGTTGTCAGTATAACAAACGGCATTTTCTCAGACAAGTGAAAAGTTCCGGAACTCCCCATAGTCCGGCTCGCCGGTGAAGTCTGCAAAGAAGCAGGCATCTCCGAAGGAGAAGAAGCGGTAACGCTCCCGGATGGCCTCTTCATAAGCCGCCAGCACATGCTCTCTTCCGGTCAGCGCAGATACCAGCATGATCAGCGTGGACTCCGGCAGATGAAAATTGGTGATCAGTCCGTCCAGGATCTTGAAATCATATCCGGGATAGATAAAGATCTCCGTATTGTCGCATCCCGCCTGAATGTGTCCCTTGCGGTCCGCTGCGCTCTCAACGGTGCGGCAGCTGGTGGTTCCCACACAGATGACTCTTCCGCCCCGGGCTTTGGTCTCATTGATCTTCGCCGCGGTCTCTTCCGTCACCTGATACCACTCGGAATGCATGTGATGATCCAGGATCTTTTCTTCCTTCACCGGGCGGAAGGTACCCAGTCCCACGTGAAGGGTCACATAGGCGATACCAACCCCCTTTTCCTCAATGGCCTTCAGAAGCTCCGGCGTAAAGTGAAGTCCCGCCGTGGGAGCCGCTGCGGATCCGTCATACTTTGCGTATACGGTCTGGTAACGGTTCTTATCCTTCAGCTCATGAGTGATATAAGGCGGCAGGGGCATTTCACCCAGCCGATCCAGCACTTCCTCAAAGATCCCCTCATAGAGGAAGCGGATCAGACGGTTTCCCTCCTCCACGGTCTCCAGCACCTCAGCGCGGAGCAATCCACCGCCGAAGGTCAGTTTTTGACCGGGTTTACATTTCTTTCCGGGGCGGACGAGGGTTTCCCACACGTCACCTTCCCGGCGCTTTAAGAGAAGCACTTCCACATGTCCGCCGGTGCCTTCCCTCTCGCCGTGAAGTCTTGCGGGGATAACCTTGGTGTTGTTCAGCACCAGCAGATCACCGGGATGCAGATAGTCGATCACATTTTTGAAGATGCGATGGGTGCCTGCTCCGGTGTTTTTGTCCATCAAAAGGAGCCGGCTGGAGGAACGGTCCTCCAACGGGTCCTGTGCGATCAGTTCTTCCGGCAGATCAAACCAGAAATCCGACTTTTTCAATTCGGTAACAGGAATAGCCGGCATTAAATGGTCACTCCCTTAACAAATGCCTTGTAGCCGCGGTAGGTCTCATAGATATCAGCCTTGCCGGTAGCTTCCCAGGGTGCATGCATGTTCAGGACAGGGATACCTGCATCGATGACATTCATGCCATGCTCGGCAAGGATGTAAGCGATGGTTCCTCCGCCGCCCTGGTCCACCTTGCCCAGCTCTGCGAACTGGAACTGAACCTTTGCTTCGTCGAATACCTTGCGGATGTGTGCGATGTACTCAGCGTTTGCATCGTTGGAACCGCTCTTTCCGCGGGAACCGGTGTACTTGTTGAATACCATTCCACCGTTCAGGTATGCTGCGTTCTTCTCCTCGAAGGAACCGGCGTAGGAAGGATCATAAGCTGCGGACACATCGCTGGAAAGCATTGCGCTTCTTGCCAGGGTGCGACGCAGGTTCAGGTCAGAGTAATCTCCGCACAGGTTCAGCAGCTCGGCAACCGCATTCTCGAAGAAACGGGAATGCATGCCGGTAGCGCCTACAGAGCCGATCTCCTCCTTGTCTACCAGGATGCAGCTCATGGTGCGGTCTACGGTCTTGGTGTCCAGCATTGCCTTCAGGGAAGTGAATGCACAGACTCTGTCGTCCTGGCCGTAACCAAGGACGATGCTGCGGTCGAAGCCTGCCTCACGGGCTCTGCCTGCGGGTACCACTTCGATCTCTGCGGAATAGAAATCCTCTTCCTCCACACCGTACTCCAGCTTCAGGATATCCAGAATGCCGGCCTTAACGCCGTCTTCTGCCTTCTCCTTGTCCGTCTTCTTTTTGGACTTGGACTCGGTGGTCTCATGCATGATGGAAAGGGGCTTGCTGCCGACGATCACATCCAAAGCTTCGCCCTCGATGACCTTTGCAGCCTTCTTGTCCAGCTGATCTGCAGCCAAATGGATCAGCAGATCGGAAACGAAGAATACGGGATCATCCGCATCCTCACCAATGTTGATCTCAACGGTGGTGCCGTCCTTCTTCACCAGCACGCCGTGTAGTGCCAGGGGAAGGGTCACCCACTGATACTTCTTGATACCGCCATAGTAATGGGTATCCAGATATGCGATATCCTTCTTCTCGAAAAGAGGGTTGGACTTCAGATCCATTCTGGGGCTGTCGATGTGTGCGCCCAGGATGTTCATACCTTCGGTCAGGGGCTTCTTACCCATCTGGAACAGGCATACGGACTTGTTCATCCATACGGCGTAAACCTTGTCGCCTGCCTTCAGCTTCTTGCCGGCTGCGATGACGGTCTCCAGCTCGCGGTAGCCGGCAGCCTCTGCCATTGCCACGATGCGGTCGGTGCACTCTCGCTCGGTCTTGCACTCGCTGATGAAGTCGATGTACTCCTTGTTCAGAGCCTCCAGCTCCTTCATCTGCTTCTTGTCATAATTTTTCCAAACATTCTTAAATTCCATTTTCAATGCTCCTATATTGTTCTTGACAGCTTCTTATCAGCTTCTCAGCTGGCATCCCAGCTGCTCCAGTCCGTTGAGGATCTTCTTCATTGCACCGGTGATCTCCGCCTCTTCCAGAGTGTGATCCTTGCCGCGGAAGGTGATGGTGTATGCCATGGACTTGAAGCCCGTAGCGATCTGTGCGCCTTCAAAGAGATCGAAGAGTGCGCAATCCTCAAGAAGCTTGCCGCCTCTCTGCAGGATCACATCCTCGATCTGGCCTGCGGTGACAGCCTTGGGAACCACCATACTGATGTCACGGCTCACTGCAGGGAACTTTGCGATGCCCTGATACTTGTGCTCGAAGGAGGTGAAAGGCAGGATCGCAGGAAGATCCAGCACTGCCACATACACTCTTGTCTTGATGTCATAGTTGTCCAGAACTGCAGGATGTACTTCACCCAGATACCCCAGCTCTACACCTTCGTACCGGACCAGCGCCTGACGTCCGGGATGCAGGAAAGGCTTGCCGGCCTCTGCCACATATTCCTTGCGGCCCCGAAGACCCACAGCATCCAGATACTCTTCCACCACGCCCTTCATGGTGAAGAAATCTCCTTCGCCATAGAAGCCCAGGGTGAACTGCATTCTCTCGTCGGGATAATCGGTGACGGGAACTTGCTTGGGAAGATATACATTGCCCAGCTCGTACAGACGCACGTTTGCGTTTCTGCGGTTGAAGTTGGTGGACAGGCTGGTGAGCATACCGTTCAGGGACAGGGTACGCATCACGGAATAATCCTCTCCCAGAGGGTTGGAAATGGTCACAGTATTGCGGAGAGGGCTGTCAGCGGGAAGCAGCAGCTTGTCGAATACCTTGGGACTCTCGAAGGAGTAGACCATTGCCTGAGAGAATCCGCAGTACTCTGCGATGTCTCTCGCCTTGTTCTCAATGCGGATCTTGTGAGGGATTCCGCCGTAAGCCGCACCACCGGGCAGGGTGGTGGGAATCTTGTCATATCCGTAGAAACGGGCAACTTCCTCTGCGATATCGCAATTGCCAACCAGATCCTGACGGAAGGAAGGAATGATCAGCTCCTTTGCAGCCGCATCATATTCCAGCTCTTCCTGCTTGAAGATCCGGAGCATCTCCTCCTCGGAGACATCGGTGCCCAACAGGCTGTTGATCTTGTCAGGGCGGAAGGGGATCCGGCGAAGCTCAGCGATGGGTTCCTTCACATCCACAATGCCGCCTACCACTTCGCCGCAGCCCAGCTCTTCGATGAGCTGGCAGGCACGGTTGATAGCTGCCTCTGCATTTCTGGGATCCAGTCCCTTCTCAAACTTACCGGAAGCATCGGTACGAAGGCCGATACGCTTTGCGCTCTTACGGATGTTGGGTCCGTTGAAGGTAGCGGACTCGAACAGTACGGTGGATACGGAATCAGTGATCATGGTATTCTCACCGCCCATGATACCTGCAATGCCGATAGCCTTCTCTGCGTCGTTGATCATGAGGACATCATGATCCAGCTTTCTCTCCTGTCCGTCCAGAGTGACAAAGGTGTCACCGTCATGTGCACGGCGAACGATGATCTGATTACCGGAGATGGTGCTGAGATCGTAAGCGTGCATGGGCTGTCCGAACTCTTCCATCACGTAGTTGGTGATGTCCACCAGATTGTTGATGGGACGGATGCCGCTGGCGGAAAGTCTCCGCTGCATCCACCAGGGAGAAGGAGCGATCTTTACGTTCTTCACCACTCTTGCGGTGTAACGGGTGCACAGATCAGGATCCTCCACCTTTACGGAAATGTAATCGGATGCCTTCTCGCTGTTGCCGGTCTCCTTCACAACAGGAGGAACGAAGGGCTTGCGGAAGGTTGCTGCAGCCTCTCTTGCGATACCAAGGATGCTGTAGCAGTCCACACGGTTGGAAGTGATCTCATATTCAAACACGGAATCGCGGAGACCCAGCAGTTCGATGGCATCTGCGCCAACGGGGGTATCCTCCGGGAAAATATAGATTCCGTTCTCGGGTGCTTCAGGATAGAAATTCCGATCGCTGCCCAGCTCCTCAATGGAGCACATCATACCTGCGGAAGGAACGCCGCGAAGCTTTCCTGCCTTGATCTTGATGCCTTCCTCCGGAAGGGGGCCGCCGTCATGTCCGCCGGCAACCATGCCGCCGTCCAACACAACAGGAACCTTCTGGCCTACTTCTACATTGGGAGCGCCGGTGACGATCTGAATAGTCTCGGTTCCAACATCTACCTGGCACACCACCAGCTTGTCCGCATCGGGATGTCTTTCGATCTCCTTGATGCAGCCAACCACGATCTTGTCCAGATTCTTATCCAGTCTGGTGAAATTCTCAACTTTGGTGCCCGTGAGGGTCATGGCATCCCGATACTCCTGATCGGTGCACTCCAGCTCCGGCACATATGCTTTGATCCACGATAATGCGGTATTCATTTTATCTTCTCCTCGGTTAATGGTTTTCTATGTTCATCATCAGAACTGCTTCAGGAATCGATAATCGTTCTCATACAGGAGACGCATGTCATCGATCTCATACTTCAGCAGTGCGATACGCTCCAGACCCACACCGAATGCAAATCCTGTATACTCCTCCGGATCGATGTGACACATCTCCAGAACGTGAGGATGTACCATGCCGCAGCCGAGGATCTCGATCCAGCCCTCGCCCTTGCAGAACCGGCAGCCCTTGCCGCCGCACTTGAAGCAGCTTACATCCATCTCAGCGCTGGGCTCCGTGAAGGGGAAATGATGAGGGCGGAACTTGACTTTGGTATTCTCGCCGAACATCTCTTTTGCGAACTCTGCCAGAGTTCCCTTCAGGTCTGCGAAGGTGATGTTCTTATCCACCACAAGGCCTTCAACCTGATGGAAGGAAGGAGAATGGGTGGCGTCCACTTCGTCGGCACGGAAAACGCGTCCGGGAGAGATCATGCGGATGGGCAACTTGCCCTTCTCCATCTCATGAACCTGGGCACCGGAAGTCTGGGTACGGAGCAGAATGTCGCCGTTGACGTAGAAGGTATCCTGCTCATCCTTAGCAGGGTGATCCGCAGGGATGTTCAGGGCTTCGAAGTTGTAATAATCCTTCTCCACTTCGGGGCCTTCCACCACTTCGTAACCCATGCCGATGAAGACTCTCTCGATCTCTTCCAGGGCGATGGTGTTGGGATGACGGTGTCCGATGCGGTTCTTGTCAGCGGGAAGAGTGACATCCAGCACCTCTGCCTTCAGCTTTGCCTCACGGGCAGCAGCTTCGAACTTTGTCTTAGCCTCATCCAGAATGGCTTCGATCTCCGCTCTGGTATCGTTTACCAGCTGACCGACCTTCGGGCGATCTTCCGGAGCAACATCCCTCATGGATTTGAGAACCTCGGTGAGTTCTCCCTTCTTACCGAGGATAGCGACACGAATGTCATTCAGCTTATCCGCGTTGTCTGCGGAATTGATCTGCTCCAGAACTTTGTCCCGGATGCTTTTTAATTTGTTTTCCATGACTATCTCCTATCTTCTATCTTCAGGCGTCCGGCCGGATCGGTCAGAGACGTCTTTTTTCTTTGTCCTTCGGGTGTGCCAGCACCAGTGTCACCGGACGGAAATACCGGTTCAGGTATGCCCCCAGCAAAAGCATGTAGATACATCCGTACATCCAGAGCATGGCGATGACGGCGATGGACATGCTGCCATAGATGGACATCCGGGAAGTCCTCTGCGCGTAAATGGAAAACGCATAGGAAAAGACTGTCCATGCCACTGCCACGACCACGGCTCCGGGAAGCTGTTCCCGGTAGTGAAGCTTCTTATTCGGCAGATACGCATAAATCAGTCCGAATACCAGGGTCAGGATCAAAATACTGTAGAGCCACCGGGGCCTCATCAGAACATCATACACCAATTCCAGGAATTCGTGCATCTCTCCCACTGTCAAGTTCAGGGTGCCTTCGATGATGCTCTTGCCGAAGACCATGAGCGCCAGGCTGAATACCGTGGCCAGTACCATGATGATCATGTAAAAGCAGCACACGATGCGGATGTGGAAATAATTCCGTTTTTCCTTCACATCGTTTACCACATTCAATCCCTGTACCAGTGCCATGATACTCTTACTGGCGGTCCAGAGCAAGACCACTGCCGCGATGGTGATGGTCCCGCCGGTGGTATCGTATGCCTGTACCACCAGACTTTCCACGAAGTCATCAAACATGGCCGGGGAAAGATCCGTCAACAGATTCACCACAAAGCTTTCCGTCAGATTGGTGAAGGGGATCAGACAGCACACCAGCGAAAACACGGGAACCAGCGAGATAAAAAGAAAAAATGCGGAGCTGGCCGCATATGCGTTGATGTTCAGTTGTTTCATATCCGCAGAAAGGTTCTGCGCAAGCCTGAAATATTTGTTCTTCACAGGTCCCCTGATGCGTTTCATACGCATCTGCAGCTTATCCTTTACACACAAATATGAGAGAGGCACACACCTCTCCCGTTGTTCACCCTTGGGCCGACTCCCGCCTTTTGACGCCTAGCAGTGCTAGGTGGGTAACCGCAACATGACATTTGAAATCCCAATCCCCGGGAGGGTGGGCCTGACAGCCGCCATGCGATGTAGGAATCCCGTGAAAAGGTAATGTAGGTTCAAAAATACAGGAGATGCGGACACCTCGGGCTTGTCTTAATTATATAAGAGAAAACGCACTATGACAACATTTTTTTGTTCTGCGCAAGCAATAGAAACAGCATGTTCAAAAGCACATTTCGACCTCCCAAAAAGAATCGTCGGACAAATGCCCGAAACCGTCAGTATTCATAATTTGTTCATTGATTTTAACCCTTTTTCGTGTATAATGTATTTGATTGTTCAATAAAGAAAATGGGGGAATTTCTTTTCCCCGTTTCTGTAACTGACAGTTAATTTTTAAAGAAGAGAGGTTTAAGTATGGCAGTAATCGATTTAACCAAGTACGGCATTACCGGTACCACTGAGATTGTTTACAATCCCACTTACGATCAGCTTTTCGAAGCTGAGACAGATCCCACCCTGGAGGGATATGACAAAGGTCAGGTCACTGAGCTTGGTGCAGTCAACGTTATGACCGGTATCTATACCGGACGCTCTCCTAAGGATAAGTTCATTGTTGATGACGCAAAGGCACACGACACCGTATGGTGGACTTCCGAAGAGTATCCCAACGACAACCATCGCGCTTCCCAGGAAGCATGGGATGCCTGCAAGAAGCTGGCTCTGGACGAGCTGTCCGGCAAGAAGCTTTACGTGGTTGACGGATTCTGCGGCGCTAACAAGGACACCCGCATGGCAGTCCGTTTCATCATGGAGGTAGCATGGCAGGCACACTTCGTGACCAACATGTTCATCCGTCCCACCGAGGAAGAGAAGGCAAACTTCGAGCCTGATTTCGTGGTTTACACCGCTTCCAAGGCTAAGGTTACCAACTTCAAGGAGCTGGGCCTCAACTCCGAGACCGCAGTTCTGTTCAACGTTACCAGCCGTGAGCAGGTTATCCTGAACACCTGGTACGGCGGAGAAATGAAGAAGGGTATGTTCTCCATGCAGAACTACTTCCTGCCTCTGAACGGCATGGCTTCCATGCACTGCTCCGCTAATACCGATATGGAAGGTAAGCACACCGCTATCTTCTTCGGTCTGTCCGGAACCGGTAAGACCGCACTTTCCACCGATCCTAAGAGACACCTCATCGGTGATGACGAGCCCGGCTGGGGTGACAACGGCGTATTCAACTTCGAGGTCGGCTGCTATGCACAGGAT
>JAEEGL017275230.1_pt1 | contig 67345 bp, 55 predicted proteins | sample 9134231 | NCBI WGS metagenome assembly JAEEGL01 (sample SAMN16246548, study PRJNA631951) | gut metagenome | biome: gut microbiome; feature: rumen; material: fiber-attached | host: Bos | place: Iran: Karaj | collected 2018-10 | reverse complement strand
GTCACCTATAGTTAACATTTTAGATTTTTTTATATAAAATTGCAATAAAAAAGACTAGATGTTTCTAGTCTTGTTGTTTTGTTGCTTGAACAGCAGTTATAGCGACAACACCAACAATGTCATCTACACTACATCCACGTGATAGATCGTTGATTGGTTTTTTTATTCCTTGAGTTATTGGTCCATAAGCTTCTGCTTTAGCAAGTCTTTGAACAAGTTTATAACCAATATTACCAGCATCTAAATCTGGGAAGACTAAAACGTTAGCATGACCTGCTACTTTAGAATTAGGTGCTTTTGTTTGAGCTACTTCTGGAACTATTGCAGCATCTAGTTGTAATTCACCATCTATTTCATAAGATGGATATTGTTCCTTTGCAATACGTACAGCTTCAACTACTTTATCAACATCAGCATGACTTGCACTACCCATTGTAGAATGAGATAGCATTGCTGTAATTGGTTTTTCTCTTATTAATAATTCAAATGATTCGGCTGATGAAGCAGCAATGGCTGCTAATCTTTCTGGGTCTGGATTTTGTTCTAGACCAGAATCAGCAAAGATGAATGTTCCATTTGCGCCATAAACACAGTCAGGAACAACCATTACGAAGAATGCTGAAACTAATTTAGTGTTTGGGGCAGTCTTAATAATTTGAAGTGCTGGTCTTAAAGTATTAGATGTTGAATGGCAAGCACCTGATACAGCACCATCTGCCATTCCTTCGTTTACTAGCATACAAGCATAGTACATATAGTCTGTAACTAATAGTTTATAGGCTTCTTCTCTAGTCATACCTTTTTCTTTTCTTAGTTCATATAATCTATCAGCTAATCTATCTGTTAAGTCAGGATTTAAGGGATTAATTATTTTAGCTCCACTTATATCTAATCCTTCACTATTCTTTCTTATTTCTTCTTCAGTACCAATTAGAATTATTTTAGCTATTCCTTCTTTTAGAATTTTAGCAGTAGCTTCTAATGTACGACGATCCATTGTTTCTGGTAAAACAATAGTCTTAATGTTTTGTTTGGCTCTTTCTTTTAGTGTATCAATAAAACTCATTTTCATACCTTCTCTCAAGTATAATTATAACATAAAAAAAGAACTATTTAGATAGTTCTTCTTCGATTCTTAATAATTGGTTATATTTACATACACGATCTGTTCTAGACATAGAACCAGTCTTGATTTGTCCTAAGTTTAGACCAACTGCTAAATCTGCAATTGTAGTATCTTCTGTTTCACCAGAACGATGTGAAATAACTGTAGCATAACCATGAGATCTTGCTAATTCAATTGTTTCTAATGTTTCAGTAATTGTACCAATTTGATTAACCTTTAATAAAATAGCGTTACCAGCTTTTTTATCAATTCCCATTTGTAGACATTTCTTATTTGTAACAAATAAGTCATCACCAACTAATTGAATCTTATCTCCTAAACGAGCAGTAATCTTAGCGAATCCATCCCAATCGTTTTCATCTACTGGGTCTTCAATAGAAATAATTGGATATTTATCTACTAATTCTTCATAGAAATCAATTAATTCATCAGTAGTTAAGCTTCTTCCTTCACCTACTAATTCATATTTTCCATCTTTATAGAATTCTGAAGCAGCTACGTCAATTCCCATGCAAACATCTTTGCCTGGTTCATAACCAGCTTTTTTAATAGCTTCCATAATAAGTTCAAAACCTTCAGTATTTGAATTTAAGTCTGGAGCGAATCCACCTTCATCTCCTACACCTGTAGCTAGATGTTTTTCATTTAATACTTTCTTAAGATTATGGAATACTTCTGCTCCTACTCTTAATCTTTCTTTAATAGTATCTCTTTGAGGGATAATCATAAATTCTTGGAAATCAAGTTTATTATCAGCATGAGCTCCACCATTTATAATATTCATCATTGGACGAGGTAGTTCTGTTCCATCACCAATATATCTGAATAATGGTTTTCCTTCATGGATTGCTGATGCTTTTAAAGCTGCCATTGAAATACCTAAAATAGCATTTGCACCAAATTTAGATTTTGTTTCAGTTCCATCAGCTTCAATCATAGCATAGTCTAGAGCTTTTTGATCTTTAGCATCCATACCTATTACTAAGTCTCTTAATGGTCCATTAACATTAGCAACAGCTTTAGTAACTCCCTTTCCTAAGTATCTACTTTTGTCTCCATCACGAAGTTCAAGTGCTTCTCTTTCTCCTGTTGATGCACCTGATGGGACTGCAGCGCGACCTAGTGTTCCGTCTTCTAAGATAACGTCTACTTCTACTGTAGGATTACCACGTGAATCAAGAATTTCACGGCCGATTACGTCTTTAATTTTCATTTTAAATACACTCCTTTTGATACCCCTATCTTGGGTCCAACAATATTATATATCAAAAGTTATTTTTTGGGTATAAAAATAAGGAATAAAACTATTCCTTATTTAAATATCTCATATTAGTTGTTTCTATTAATGTATTTATGAATTCATTAATTGTTTCTTTGGCTTTATCATCTGTTATCTCTTTTAAGCTTCCATCTTCCTCTAATATGGAAGAATAACAAATAATTGCACCATCTTCATCTTTAGTGTAATCAGTATATGTTACATATTTTTCACCAGTATCATCTGAATCAAAAGATAATAATATTTCATATTCTTTTTCTTCACCTTGGTCATTTTTAATAGTTAAATAATCTTTCATAATTACCTCCTAAAGTAACCAGCTACGGTTGTATTATCTTTACCAGCAGTTATTTGACCATTATGTTCGAAATCATCATTGCCCTTTTGAGCATTATAAGATGCCAATGTTGCTGGGTCTAGCTCTCCTTTAGATAATTTCTCATAGAAATCATCCCACTCTTTACCTCTAATTGCTTTTTTGTTTAGAGCAGCTTCGACTAGTAAACGAGTTATTTTATCCCATGATGTATTACGACATATTATTTTTATTCCTTCAAATGATAATAAATCACTTGCACCATCGCTCATTAATAATAATTTATCATATGAATCATTTGGAATTGTGAAGCTTTGATAATTAGCATCAACATTCTCACAACCTATACAGCGAAGAATGACGTTACTATTACGACGATATTTTAAATCTTCTAATTCTCCTAGAGGGATTTTATCAGGAGATAATGATTTGAAATCTTTATCTACTGGCCATACTTGAGAATCATCTTTTGTTAATAGATTGATACTTTCTCTTCTTAAGAAATTTCCTTTATTAACAATGTAAGCTCTTGAATCACCGATTTGTGTAATTATTGTTTGATTCTTAGTTACAATGGCACCAGTGAATGTAGCGCCAGCACGAACTTCTTCGTCATTATGATATTTTCTACACATTTGATTACTTATTTGATTTATTTGATTGTTAAATAACGCTTGTAATTCTTGAGGTTTTTCATACAGTGATGGATCAACAGTTTCAAACCATCTAGCAATGGAACGACAAATAAATGATGATACATCTTCACCAGCTATTCCACCACCCATTCCATCTGATACTACTAACAATTTAAAATCCTTGTTAGCTGGGTGTTCCATAATTATAACGCTATCTTCTTGATTGTGACGGACTTTTCCAATACTTTGTGTTGCAAATAGATTTCCACCTAAGGCATAATCATTATATTTATTTTTAACCTGAATGCCATTAATAACGTCGCTATAACATCTATTAACGGTACGCATGTTAACATGAACATTAGATACGTTCATTAAACGTGAAGCTTCTGTTTCAACTTTTTCTACAAGTTCACCAACTTGAGCTTTAGAAGCTTTAGTTAAGCCATATTTTTCTAATACTTCACGATATTGTCCATCATAACTATAGTAGTAACGATCAACAATTTGTAAAGCATCTAAAAGAGCTTTATTATCTGATAATAAATAAGCAATGATATTTACTTTGTCTCTAGCAAAAGTTCTGACTAAAGAATTTACCATTTCATAACCAGGACATTTTTTAATTAATACTTGATATTGTCCTTTAAAAGTTGGTTGATTAGCATATTCTGGATCAGTTCTTTTAATTAATTCACAATAGTTATATATTTTTATAACTTCTATAGCAAGAGCTCTTACTATTTCATTAACACTAGCTTGATTAATAAGCTGTCTAGCATTTTTACTTGATGTAATATGATTAATAGCTCCTGGTGTTCTAGAAATTAAATTTGCATATATTGCCTTAAATGTATTTTCTGGATGTCTCTTTTGGGTTTCATCTACAGCAAATATCATTTCTTTAATTGTTATCATACTCGTCACCTATTATAATAATAGCATAAATCATAAAAAAAAGACATCAAATGTCTTCTTCATATTTATTTTTTTCCCATCTAGCGAAAATACCACATGGAAGAATTAATTCACTATCTTTCATAGGTAGTCCTATTTCATCAGATGTTATATAACCTTGATGTTTTTTATTGATAGTTAACTCTAAAATGTTTTCTAATACTGTTTTTGATAAACCCGTTGTATAAGAATTAATTAAGAATAGTAATGGGTCATCAGAAAGGATTTCCATACAAGCTTCTACTAAAGGATATAAATCTTTTTCAATGTCCCATACTTCGCCATTAGAACCACGACCAAATGATGGTGGATCCATAAGGATTATATCGTATTTGTTGCCTCTTCTTATTTCACGATTGACAAATTTAAGGCAGTCATCTACAAGGAAGCGAATTGGTTTGTCTTGTAAGCCTGAAGATGCAACATTTTCTTTAGCCCAATCAACCATACCACGTGATGAATCAACATGGACTACTTCAGCACCAGCAGCCAATGCCGCTACTGAGGCAGCACCAGTATAAGCAAATAAGTTAAGAACTTTTAATGGACGATTACTCTTTTTGATTTTATCTATTATCATGTTCCAGTTATAAGCTTGTTCTGGGAATAAGCCAGTATGTTTAAAACCCATTAATTTTATATTAAAAGTTAAATCACGGTAATGAACTTGCCAAACATTTGGTAAATTATGATTCTTGATATCCCAAGAACCGCCACCTTTATTTGAACGATTGTAAATGGCATCTACTTTAGACCAGTAAGATTCATGTTCTTTATGATTCCATATTATTTGTGGATCAGGTCTTAGCAATTCATGTCCATTCCAACTTTCTAGTTTCATACCTTCAGACATATCAAGGATTTGATATTCATTAAAGTCTTTAACTAATTTCATAGTATCCCCTCTTTTTGACAAGCGATATTATAGCATAAATACTATTAAAATTTTAATTTTCCTTCTGTTTCTTCCAAAATAGTTGCTAATTCTTCATTATTCGTTTTTACTCTTTCGATTCTCTTTGTATTAAATGAAGATTCAATATAAGTAATCATTTTTTCAATTTCTTTTAATTGAGTTATTACATCATTTAATTCTTGTTCTGTAGAGTATTCATTTATAAATTTAGTAATGATTGCTTTAACACTTTCGAAATATTCTTTTGTATATTTTAATAATTCTTTTAATTTTTTAAATTCACTTAATAATTTTTGACGAACTGTTTCTATTTCTTCTGGCAAGTTATCTCGATTAGCATTGATTAATCTTTCAATAGCATTTTCTACAAAGATAAAATTGATATCTAAGTAATTGATACTGAATGTTAACTCATTTAACCTTTCATTAATATCATTACGTAATGCTTCTGAATCTTCATTTGGTATAGTTGGAAGAATTATACGATGAAGAAAATCTTCGGCACCAATAATTAATGAAATGAACTGTTCACTTTGGCTTTTTCTTTCTAAAGCACTAGCAGATTTTGGGTCATGAATTAAAGATGCTGTACGATACAGATTACGAAAGTCACCTAATTCATCTTCTGTTAGATGTCTAGAATATTTTATTACTTCTTTACCTAAAGCAATTAGACGAGTGTATGCAGCACCCCAGATTTCTTTTTCTGATTCAGGCGCTTTTTTTAAACGAGCTTCTAAGTTGTTGTTCTCGCCAACTATAGTTAAAAGAAGTTCATCCTTTTTATTCGTTTTTCCCATATATTCAACTCCTATCCATGAGATATCAAGGATTTTACGATTGGGTCGATCATTTGAAGTAAACCATTAACCAAGAAGAAATAACCCAAGATGATTACTTGTACTTTATTCTCATATCCTAAATTAATAGCTGTTAATAAACCAGTAATTATAAACACTACTAGCATAAAAATATTTATTTTCCACATACGATCACGACGATCATGATAGTAATCGGCTTTTTTTAATTTAATTAAAGACATTAAGATAATCCAAATCATTAGGACAATACTTAAATCCATTGGTGTATTCTCTGTCTTAACAAAAGATAAAGATAGAATTGATATTAAGTTAGCAATAAACATTAAGATTCCTTCTGTATCTTTTGACTGACGATTAATAAAGTATTTAATTAAATTAATAATGCCAAAGGCACTGAATACTACAACACATACTAGTTTAGTATTTGGTATCTTACCTATTGATGGAAGTATTAATAGAACTACACCTACTATTAATAATAAACCAGCTGTGATTACATCATTTTTTTGTTTCTCTTTCATTTAAATCACTACTTTCTAAACATAATTTTTCAAGGATATCAGCTACGCCGTCTTCAGTTACTTCTTTAGTAATATATGTTGAAGCTTCTTTCATACGAGCAACGGCATTTCCCATTGCTACAGATGTACCTACTACATCTGTCATACATATATCATCATAGCCATTTCCTATAGCAATAGCTTCTTCTGGATCAATATTAAGATAATCTAATAATTCAACTATTCCTGTGCTCTTAGCTGTATTTTCTAATACTAAATCATGATAGTATTCTTTTCCTTTTACACGATGATCTTCAATTAAAGCTAAAGAAGAATGAACTACTTTTAAGTTAGGGAATTCTTCTTTAAACATGTTAGGGATTACTAACATACGATCAAAGTTTTTACTTAAAACAATTAATTGATTAATATTATGATTGTTGATCACTTCATCGATGTCTTCAAAGTAAGTAGCTGGTTCACTATTATAGTTATAATTATTAATGTTTATAAAACGTTCTTTAACAGAGTTAAGAATTAGAGTTAAGTCATGTTTTTCACAGAACTTATATACTGCTTTAATTGTTTTAGGAGGTATAGATTGTTCAAAGATAATTACATCATTATGATAATCATATACTTCTGCTCCATTAGAACTAATAACATAGTTACTTAGATTAGCTTCCATACTTTTAGTTATTGCGTATTGAGCACTACGACCTGAATTAATAACTACAGGTATATTTTTTTCTTTCAGTTTAGTCATGATGTCTTTTGTATGAGGAGATACTTCTCCATTAGATGGATTTAGAGTATCATCTATATCGACAAAGACTATTTTATATTTAGTCATAAAATCACCATTTTCATACACTTTAATTATCCCATATATGTAAATAAATGTATATTATTTGTTAATTAGTTTACGTAAATAAAAAAAGACATATTATTATGTCTTTTTTAGAATTTTCTTTTACTTTCTAAGTAAGTTACGATACAGAAGATGATTAAAGCTAGTTGTGAGAATGCTAGGGATATAGTCTTTAATGGGGACGTATACTCTATTTCTATTTCGTGATGACCTTTAGTAATCTTGAAACCAACATAGGCATCATCTACTTTTTCATAAGATACTTTTTTACCATCGACGATGATACTGAATCCATCATCATATGGAACAGACAACATAAAGTAACCATCTTTAGATACATCTATACTACCAGTAATATAATCACCTTTAGTATCATTCATATCAACAAAGAACTTATCAACATTCTTATTGATATTTTCAATTGAAGCATAATCTAAGTAATAAACTCTTATATCACTTATATTATATAAACCTTTACCAATTGAAATAGTTAATTTAGTTAAATCTTCTTCAGAGATAGTATAAGCAAAATTAGTATTGTTATTATAGTAAATCCACTCTTTACAAGTTAGTTTATTTTTTACATTATTAATTTTGATACTTTGATCACCTATTACACATGATTGATTAACATTCATATTGAAACTAATAAAGATTATTTTATTTTGATATTGTTCTGGAAGATTAACTGTTATCTTTTCATTTTTACGAACATTAATTGTGTAAGAACCATCTGTATTCTTTTTAATATATTTTTGTTTTAAGATTTCATCAAAATTAACATCTATTGGTTGAACATATGAAACATAATCAGTAGATGTTTTAGAATTAGTTATGATGTTATGTAATAATGCTTCTTCTTTTTGTTCTGGACTTAATTTAGAGAAATCTTCATAGCTCATGATATTTGATGTAGCAAAACCAAATGGTAAAGTATGATTATTACGATAAACATTAATACCATTCTTCTCATAGATTTTTTCATAACCATGTAATGGTTTACTACGACCTACGACATATTTATTATTATTCAATAATAAGAATAATAAATTGTTTGTAGATGACGTTAAGGCACGATTACGATGAGGTATATTGTTATTCATAATATCATAATAGAAATGATTATAATCTTGATTAGATAGTGATGAATAAACTGTTGATGTACGATAATTGATGTTACCATATAAACGGTTTGGATTATCACCAACGTATTCATTATTACTAATACGATAGAACGAATTATCTTTATCAGTAATATAATTTATTACTTCTTGCATTTCTTTATAACTATTCTTATAAGTTAGTTTCAATACTAATTTATCTTTAGAACCGACTAGAATACCAGATGCAATACAAGTGATAACTAGAGGTATGACAAAATAAGCTTTCTTATTAAAGTGATTATTTAATAAGATAGATATAAAGACAACAGATAAATCAATTGTTAATAAAATACATTTTAATTTTATTGTAGATATATTACAGATTATGAATAGAATTAAGGCCATAGATGAATAGAATGCTAATCTTTTTAGATCTACTTCTTTATTAAATACTCTATTAATAAACTCAGCAATTACTAAGATATATAATGGCATGAATGGTATTAAGATTTTAGAATTAATATATATCGTACCATTTAAAATATAATTTATTAAAGGGAATATAACAGGTAATGATAAACAGATACCTAAGAAGATATTCTCTTTTTTCTTTTTAAAGAAATCGATTATAGCAGGTAAAGCGATAGCTGTTAAACCTACACCATAAGCATCATAAATTATATATTGAAGATTCATTGATGGCATTAAGATTTCTTCTAGAGCAAAGGAAATACCTGTTGCTTCTCTACTACTTAAGATATTTCTTAATGTAGGTAGAATTAAAATACTTGATCCTAAGATACCAATAATAATCGGCATTAAGAAAGGTATTCCAACGTTGAAAAATGATTTTAAAGTAACTTTTTTAGTTTTAATTAAGTATTTATAAATACCATAGATAACTAGGACAAAAATTCCAGTAACACTATAGTAATAACTAGTCATTATCATTAAGAAAACGCTTAGAGCTAATAACCAACTTTTACCATCATCAAGTTTTTTATCTACACCAAATAGACCTAAGATCATGAATGGCATGTAATCGATAAACATGATGTGTCTGTGAGAATGTAGAGTTAAACATGTTGCACATGTTAAACATAAAGATCCTAGAAAAGATACTTCACTACTATATTTTTTAGATTTTAAGAATGTATACATCAAGATAATACTTGCGATTACAGTTCCTACTGACATTGTTGTAACATATGTTGCCATAGGTACTTTAGGTAGTAGGTATGATAACCAATATAAAGGGTTAAACAAACCATAGTAAGCAAAGTTATAGATACTTTGGCCACCACCTATATTTAAAGCAAAGTCAGGAAAGAATTCTTTTGTCTTATAGAATAATGTTCTAAAGTATTCTGGAAATGTAACATGTTGACTTATCCAGTCTAAATTAGAACCATATAGATATGTAGATCTAGATGTAAAAAAGACAATACCTAAAAAAATAAGAATAAGAATACCTAAATAAAGGATATCTTTCTTATTTAGATTTTTCATTTAGTTCACTCATCCATTCATCGTATGATAACCAATCTTCATGTTCGTACATGTGGTCGAATGTTGTTTGAATAAAACTTTGGCTTTGGTAGATACCAACTAATTTTATTTTTTGTTCTAATGATTCTGAATCAACCACAGACATTTCATCTTCATGTTCAGCAATTGTTTGCTTACTATAATAGTGACCAAAGTAAAATAATTTCTTTTTGTCATCTACTAAAGAAGTAACAAAACTACTGGCCATTTTATGATGTTGATGTCCATACTCCCCATCTGGGTTGTGAACAACAATAACGTTCCAATCTTTAAAATTTATAATCTCTTCTAGATCTTTCATCATGTCGTCTTTACAACCATTCCAGTTATCACGTTCTCCATTTGTTTTATCTGGATAACCTAACATAATATATTTATCATTAGTACTATTCATTACTTGTTTAAATTCATTAACTCTTGTTTTATTTGGTCCACAAGTAATACATACTACTAAGTAATCATCTTCAATTAAATGAGCTCCACCCCATAATAATTCATCATCAGGATGCGCTACAATCATTAATTTATTAACATTTGTTAAATCAATATCTTTAAAGTTCTTTTTAGCTTTAAATGGGTGTAGATACCAGATTAAAAAAGAAGTTACTAAAACGATTAATATAGCTAAAATTACTAATATTAATTTATATCTTTTAACAATAAAATCTTTTATCATAGTATTCACCTTTTTCCTTAAAAAGTTCATAAATAGTGTACTATTTAAGGTACTTTTTGTCAATTATAGCTACCTTTTAAAACGCCTTAAAATTCACGAATACTTTACATATTTAAGCGATTGTGTTATAAGATAAAAGCGCAGGATTAGTTTTTTGTGTAATAATTATTTTAGATGAGGAGTAATATTATGGATATCGAAGTATTTAAAGAATTATTAACTGATAAAAAATATGATCTAATTAAAAAAACTTTAGTTGATATGAATGAGTTTGATATTGCCTCCTTAATTAGTGAACTTCCTGAAGATATGATTATTAAAGCATTTAGGTTATTACCTAAAGATATTGCTACTGACGTTTTTGTTAATATGGATGATGAAGTACAAAGAAACTTAATCGCATCTTTAACTAAAGCAGAAGCAAAAAATATCATTGAAGATATGTTTACCGATGATGCTGCCGACTTATTTGAAGAAATGCCTGCTGTAATGGTATCTTCTCTACTAGCAAATGTATCTAAGGAAACTAGAAATGATATTAATAAGTTATTAAGATACCCAGATAATAGTGCTGGTAGTTTAATGGCTGTTGAATACATACATTTAAAAAAGGGATTAACTATTAGAGAATCTATTCAAAGAATAAGACAACAAAAAGATGAATTCGTTTCATATGAAAGCTTCTTTGTTACTGATAGTGAAAGAAAGTTATTAGGTACTGTATCTATTAAAGATATGTTAATAAATGATCCTGAAACTTTAATAGATGATATTATGGAACCTTGTGAACACTCAATTAATACGATGATGGATCAAGAAGAGGTTGCTGCTATCTTCCAAGACTACGACTATAGTACATTACCTGTAGTTGATTTAGAAGGAAGATTAGTTGGTGTTATCACAATCGATGACGTTGTTGATATTATCGAAGAGGAAGCAACAGAAGATATGGAAAAGATGGCTGCCATCGTTCCTACGGAAAAATCTTATGATAAAACTACAGTACTTGAAACATTTAAAGCTAGAATACCTTGGTTATTGCTACTCATGGTAAGTGCTACATTTACTGGTAAAATTATTCAAAGTTTTGAAAATCAACTAGCTAGTTTAACTATTCTTACAGCATTTATACCTATGTTAATGGATACAGGTGGTAATGCTGGTGGACAAGCTAGTGTTAGTATCATAAGAGCTTTATCATTAAATGATATTGAGTTTAAAGATATCTTTAAAGTTGTATTTAAAGAATTTAGAATAGCTATATTATGTTCTATAGTATTAGCAATATGTAATTTCTTTAAGATGTTATTAATAGATCATGTTACACCGTTAGTTGCTGGTACAGTTTGTTTAACTTTATGTTTAACAATTATTATAGCTAAATTAATTGGTTGTACTTTACCAATGGTTGCTAAAAGAGTTGGTTTTGACCCAGCGGTTATGGCAAGTCCATTTATTACAACAATAGTTGATGCTTGTAGTTTATTAATCTACTTTACTATTGCTGGTTTATTATTAGGATTATAAAAAAAAGAAGGTTTAACCTTCTTTTTTTATTAAGCAATTTCCTGTCATTTCTTCAGGTATTGGTAAATCTAAGAGATATAACATAGTTGGAGCAATATCTGCTAGTTTACCATCATTTAATTCAATACCTTCTTTAGTAATAATACATGGTACTGGATTAGTTGTATGAGAAGTTACTGGATTATGGTTTTCATCCCACATCATGTCACAATTACCATGGTCAGCAATGATAATTAAGATACCACCTAATTCCATTACTTTAGCATAGATTTTAGCTAGACATTTATCCACATCTTCAACAGCTTGAACTGCTGCTTCATATACACCTGTGTGACCTACCATATCACCATTAGCTAAGTTCATGATTGTAACATCAAAATTAGCGACTTCACTCAAAAAGTTATCTGTTACTTCGTAAACTGACATTTCTGGTTTTAAGTCATATGTAGCTACTTTTGGAGATGGAATAAGAATCTTTTTCATATCATCATATTCTACTTCTTTTCCTCCATCAAAGAAGAATGTTACGTGCGGATACTTCTCTGTTTCAGCTATACGTAATTGGCTTAAACCATTGTTATGTAGATAATCTACCAAAATATTTTTTAAATCTAAATCATTAAAGGCATGTGGTGATAAAACTGTTTCTGTTACTGGATACATAGTCATTGTTGCTAAGTTATTGAAATGTTTAACAGTTAAATCTTTTTCGTTTGCTTGTGGTTCATATTCACTTGGATTAGATAATAAAGTAAACATTTCTCTTAAACGATCTTTTCTAAAATTAAATGTAATAAAAGCATCGTTATCTTCTAGAGGATGTTTGTTGATAATACCGGGTACTACGAATTCATCAAAGATACCATTATCATAGTTTTCTTTAATTAAATCTTGGTATGTTTTATATTCTTTAGCTTCACCATAAACTATGGCATCATAGCTTTTCTTTAAACGATCAAAGTTATTATCACGGTCCATACCATAATAACGACCTGAGATAGTAGCAATACATCCGATTCCAGTTTCATCGATTTTAGCTTGTAGCTGGTCTAAGTAAGTTAGAGCACTCTTTTCATAAGTATCTCTACCATCTAAGCAAATATCATAGTAGACATTTGTAATATCATTTTCTTTTAAGATATCAATTAAAGCTAGTAGATGATTAATGTGTGAATGAACACCGCCATCACTTAATAAACCGAAGACATGTAAAGCAGAATTATTTTCTTTTACATGATTGATTACTTTTACTAATTCTTCGTTTTTATTGAATTCTTTAGATTCAATTGCTGCTGTTATAGCTTCAAGTGGTTGCATAGCAACACGGCCTGAGCCAAGATTCATGTGACCTACTTCACTTGTTCCCATTTGACCTTCAGGAAGACCAACAGCTTTTCCTGAAGCTTGTAAAATAGAATGTGGGTATTTTTCATTTAACATATCTAATGTTGGATGATTAGCATTTTTAAAAGCATTACCATCACTTGATTCTCTTACTCCACATCCGTCTAATATACATAAAACCAAAGGTTTAGTCATTTATTTCACTTCTTTCCATAGATATTTTATCACAAGTACAAATAAAAGGAACTAGTTATTAACTAGTTCTTAAGTTTTTCTAACTTATCTATATTCTCTGCTAACCATGTAGCTAGAAGATATGCTGTTGCACTTTGATCTTCTTCTTTGACAAATGTTTCTTTTCTTCTCTTTTTTTCTACTCTATAAATAAAAAGTTTTTTATCTACAGTTAAACCGATGTATTGTTTTTTATCGTATGTTCCTTCAAAATCAACTTTTCCTGTTACTTCATCTATTGTTAAAGTTTGTCCTAGTTTTACCATTTAAATCAACCTTACCTTTTCTAATAAATGTCATAATTAAACTACTCATGTTTATTATAATATATTAATGTATTGTTTATCAAACAAATTATGTCTTTTTTATAAATAAAAAGAATTAGATTTGATCTAATTCTTTAATTATTTTTTCTTTATCCATTCCTTTACCGATGAATACTAGTTTTACCATGCGGTCACCATAGAATTCGTCCCAATCTTTTTTTAGGTCTGGATTCTGTTCTAGAACTTGTTCTTGGAATTCTAACTCAGCAGTTGCTAACCATGGTCCTGCTTCAGTTAAATCTTTTAGAGTACCTGCTTGTTCAAACATATAAGACATATCTTTGTCATCTTTAAAATATGTTAAACCTTTTACTCTAATAATTTTCTTTGGCCATGGTTTAGAAATATATTCATAGAATTTCTTGCGATCCATTGGTTCACGACGGAAATAAACGAATGTAGAAATACCATATTCTTCTACTTCTCCTTCATCATGATGGTGGTGATGATGATGTCCATGTCCATGTTCATGTTCTTCATGTTCATCGTGGTCATGATCTTCATCATGATCGTCGTCATCATCGATTTCATGTTCTTCAGTTTCTTTATCTAATTCGGCATACCAACCTGCTGATGTAGCTGCTTTATCAAAATCAAATTTATGAGTTTCAAGAATATCTTTTAATTCTACTTTAGCATAGTTAGTTTCAATTATAGAAGCATTTGGTTGTAGAGCTTTAATAACATCTTTAACACTTGCTAATTCTTCTTTAGATATTTCATCTATTTTATTTAAGATAATTGTGTCACAGAATTCAATTTGTTGAATAATTAAGTTTTCAATATCTTCTTCATCTAATTTATCGTTTAATAAATCGCCACCTTGATTGAATTCATCTGACATACGTTTAGCGTCTACGACAGATACAATTGAATCTAAATAGCAGCTTTTTGGCATTTTGTATTGTTTATAAGCATCTTCTAAAGCACATATAGTTTGAGCAATTGGAATTGGTTCACAAATACCACTTGCTTCAATAATGATATAATCAAATTTATCAGAATTAATTAAATCTTGAACTTGTTGTAATAGATCTGCTTTTAAAGTACAACAAATACAACCATTTTGTAATGGTACTAAAGAATCATCTTGGCTATTAACAATACCACCTTTTTCAATTAAGTTAGCATCAATATTTACTTCACCAATATCATTAACAATAACAGCTATTTTATAACCTTCTTGGTTATTTAAAATATAATTTAATAGTGTTGTTTTACCACTACCAAGGTATCCTGTTAATACTGTTACTGGAACATTTTTAATCATATAATTCATCCCTTTTCCGTAATTATTATATTCTTTTTTTAAAGTTTTGTATATTAAAAAATAGAACTAAAAGTTCTATTTTACTGGTTCTGTACTAACATACTTATAATAATCTCCATCTTTTTCAAAAGTATGTTTATATAGTCTTCCATATTTATGGAATGAAGAATCAGTTGGATAAGCATTGTCATCTTCAGTTATTTCATCTGTATATTTATAATCACCATATGTATTAGCCCAATGTTTACCTGAATTAGTATTATCAAAATAGATTAAAACATAATCATAGATATATGCTTTGTTACCGCTTGTACCACTTTTATCTTCTAAAGTATAAACACGTGGTGTTCCTCCGATAGAACAAATACCAGATATACCTTCTACTTCATTTCTTGTAACTTTTTCGTTTTTAAATAAGTTACTTGTTATACCATTACAATCACTTGGTAAAGATGAACGTAATTCAGTATTTAAATCTTTACTTATTTTTTCTAGTTTTACTTCATTTGTAGTTTTAGGTTCTTCTTTTTTACTATTTTTTAAAGCTACGAATCCAACTAGTAATAAAAGAATTACTACTGTTATTATTATGTTTCTTTTCATATTATCACTCCTATAGAAATAAATTTGTTTGTTCTTATATATTATATCATCTTTTTTCTTTCTATTTAATCTTAAGATGAAAAAAAAGAAATAAAACTATTTCTTTTCTTTTTGATCTTGATTACGTGAAGCAAGTTCTTCTTCTACTGTACGGTTAGTTTCTTTTAAGTTTTTCTTCATCAAACTTTCTATTTCTTTATACAGTTTATCGTTTGCTTCTTCTAAGTCCATTTTCTTAGATACTTTGAATGGTTTACCAAAACGAATCATTAAGTTATGTTTCTTTTTATCATAATCACCAGTTATACAACTAGGTATAATTGTGGCATTAGTTTTTTGAGCCATAGATACGGTACCAAATTTAAATGGTAATAAGAAAACATCATTTGTTTTATTTCTTGTACCTTCTGGGAATAAACCAATAGCTCCGCCTGAGTTTAAAACATTAAGAGCTCTATTTTTAGCATCTTCATCATGGATACTTCTATTAACTGGAATACATCCAGCTGCTTTAAAGAACCATGCTACTTTTTTATCATCAAAATATTCTTTTTTAGCCATATAGTGAATTACTCTTTTAGTAGCCATAATCGTAAAACATTGATCAAAGATATGTTTATGATTAGATACGATTAAGATAGGTCCTTTTTTAGGAATTACCTCTTTATTAATTATGATTGGATTATATTTAAGTTTAAATATTAATCTTAATAAAGGAGAGAATAATTTATATGGCCAGCTAATTTCTTTTTTAATTTTATTTGCCATAGCGTTCCTCCGCTCTCTTTTCCATATTTTCTTGTTGTAGTTTTTTGAAATCTACTTTACCAACAATAGTTTTTGGAAGAGATTTTCTAAATTCCCATTCTTTTGGAATTGAATAATGAGCTAGATTCTTTTTACATAATTCTAGTAGTTCATCTCTTAGTTTTTGATTTTCTGAATAGCCTTTATTTAAAGCTATGTATGCTTTAGCTACTTCTACTTTGTATGGATGTGGTACACCAATAACAGTAGCATCCATTACAGCTGGATGAGTTTCAAGTACTTCTTCAATTTGAGAAGGATAAACATTATATCCAGATGTAACTATCATACGTTTAATTCTTTGTTTATATTGAACGAAACCATCTTTATCCATTGAGGCAATATCACCTGAATGTAACCAAAGGTTGCCATCTTTGTGAATACGTAGTGCATCATTTGTTTCTTTTTCATTGTTATAGTAACCTAACATAACTGTTGGTCCACAAATACAAATTTCACCATCTTCACCATAAGGCATTTCATTATCTGTTCCTGGTTCAACTATTTTTACATAGATACCTGGCCATGGAATACCTATTGTTCCTGGACGAGAAGCATTACGTAAGTCGACTGATACTGCAGCGACAGCTTCTGTCATACCATAACCTTGAATCATGTTTGTTTGAGCGCCATGTTCATGTAAGAAATCATTAATTTTAGTAACACGTGTTTTATTTAATGTGTCTCCACCGGCGATAACATATTTAAGGTTAGTAAGATTAACGCCATCCATTCTTTCATTTGTTGTTAATGCTTCAAACAATGTTGGAACACCAACAATTACAGAAGGATTATGTTTTGTTAATAATTTATCAAATTCCCCTGCTTTAAATGTTGGAATTAAAACTACTTCAGCACCAACACAGAAAGCATCGTTTAAACTAACTTCTAGACCAAAGCCATGGAAGATAGGCATGATACCTAAGATACGATCTTCACAACAAAGATCTGGATATGCTTTAGTAGCAGCAATTGTCGCTGCATTAAAGTTTCCATTTGATAAAACAATACCTTTTGGTGTTCCAGTTGAACCACCACTTTGTAAGATTACTGCTGGCGAATCTTTATGCCCTGGTTCTTCAATATTCTTACCGGCATAATTAGTACCTTTTTTAAAGAATTCTTTCCAAAACATAATATGTTCATCACTTTTTGGTTTTTCTACTTTACGACCTTGAGTGAATTCGTAACCCACTTTCATCAAAACATTCATAGAATCTTTTGCTGAAATAATAATTGTTTTATATACATTAGTATCATCAAGAATATTTTTTAATTTTGAATAAGTGATATCCATTGCTACTACCATAACTGTAGAATACTTTTGTAAAGCTTCTTTTATTTCGTTTTCTGATAGTAATGGATGTAACATGTTTGCTACAGCACCTATTTTATTTAAAGCATAAAAAGATATTAAAGCTTCTGGTATATTAGCAGAAATGATTGATACAACATCACCTTTTCTAATACCTTGTGATTTAAAAGCTTTAGCAGCAATATGAATTTGATTATAGAATTCAGTATAAGTTCTAGTTGTACCAAAATATGTAATAGCTGGTCTCTTTTTGAAATCTAAATCATTCATACGATCACGAGCAAATCTAAAAATAGATACGTCAGGCGGATTAATATTCATATCATTTTTCTTGTAATATTTTTTCCATGGAGCTTTAGGTTTACTTTTAATACCTATAAATCTAAAGAAACTGTTATCCAAAAATCCCATTATTGTTTCCTCTTCTCTTCTAATTTCTTGGAAATTAGATTCATCAATTTTTCATTGTCTTTTGTAAGATCTTTTTTATTGGTTACTTTAATTGGTTTTAAAAACTCAAAGCAAAGATCTTTTGAAAATAGTTTATATTTTCCTGTAATAACGAGTGGTATAATTGGAGCTCCTGTTTCTGCAGCCATCTTTACTGCACCAATTTTAAATGGCATGATGATGTCTTTAGTACGATTAATTGTACTTTCAGGAAATATACCAATCAATTTTTCCTCGTTCAATGTTATTATAGCATTATTTAAAGCATTTTTGTCATGAATACTTCTGTTAACAGGAATAATACCCATTCCTTTAAATATTGGCTTTTTCCAGCCCTTCATAAGAGAGTCTTTAGCAAGGAAATGAACTACTCTTTTAGAGATAGCTGCAATAGTAACACTATCTAAGTTGTTAGTATGATTCCCAGCTATAATACAACGACCATCTTTAGGAATATTTTCATAACCAATTACTTTTGGGTGAAGAAAAAACTTTATGGGTAATGCTATTAAAGGTCTAGCAATAAAGCGATAAAATATTGGTTCTCTCATATTAACTCTCCTTATAACTATCTATTTCAAAGATGATACTTAAACCACCTAATTTATTATTCTCAGCTTTAATTGTACCATTATGAGCTTCAATAATTTCTTTACATATAGATAAACCTAAACCACTAATCTTTCTTGAAGCATCAGTAGTATATAATGGTTCAAATATTTTCTTTAATTCTTTAGATCCAGAACCATTATCAGCAATAGTAAATTTAATTTTATCTTTTGTTTCATTAATATCTATTTTAATTATTTTCTTGTTATTTTCTAGATATCTTATACTATTACTTATAATGTTAGAAAATACTCTTTTAAATTTCGGTAAATCTACATATATATAACTATTATAACAATTAGATTTTATTTTGAAATCAATATTTTTTTCTTTTAAATCTTCTTTGTAATATTTATTTAAGTAATCTACTAGATTTTTAATAAGTATTTTATCTTTTTTGGGTTCTTGATTATTCATAGTTAAGTAATCATCAAAATCTTCAATTATCTCTTTCATAACTAATGATTTATTATAAATAGTATTAGCATATTTAGTTTTTGTTTCTTCAGATATATTTTTTTTATTTATTCTTTCTGAATAACCTAAAATGCTAGTTAAAGGTGTTTTTATATCATGAGATATACTAGCTATAATACGAGTTTGTTTTTGTTTTTCTTCTTCTAAAGCTTCAACTAAATCAACAAATTCATTTTGAATTTCTTGAACTTTATTTTTAGCAACACACTTTTTAGGTTTAATACCTAATTTATAATTATTAATATCATTAGATATTGCTGTTAAAGGACTTAATAATTTTTGATTAGCGCCTAAAGTACCTGCGATACCTAAGATAATTAAAAGTGTAAAATTAAATGCAACAAAACTCATTGTTAAAGTATACTCATTAGTATTACGAGATTTAGAAACTGTAATCAAATAGTTTTCATTATCAATAATTATTAATTTAGATTTAGAAATAGAATTTTTCTTATCTTTATTCTTAATATTTTTATTATAGATTGTATTATTATTCTTATCTTTTAAAATAATAGATGTTTTATTTTTAGTAGATAAATTATCTAAAGAAGCAATAAAGGAGTCCTTAGATAAAGTAGTATCTAAGTTAGAAATAACATTATCTATTTTATTATTTAAAGATTCAATTACTTTATCATTATTTCTAGTTAGAAATAGATAGAAGCCGGTACAGAAAAGAATATTACAAATTATTAGAGAAGATACACCAACGATAAAACCTTTTCTAATAGTTAGCTTTTTAAAAAACTGTTTCATTTTACAACCCTAACAAATTTATAACCTAAACCCCAAATAGTAATAATATATTCTTCTTCAGGATCTATTTTTTTACGTAAGGCTTTAATATTAACGGCTACTGTACCTATATCACCATATTCCATCTGCCATACTGCATTATAGATTTGTTCTTTAGATAAAGTAGTACCAGCATTAGACATTAAATAATATAATAATTCAAATTCTTTGGTACTTAGATTTATCTTTTCTTTATTTTTAGTAACTTCATAATTTTCTTTATTAATAGTTATTTCACCAATAGAAATGATTTTATTTGATGATTTATCACGATCTTGTCGACGAAGATGAGCTTTTACACGGGCGATTAATTCTTTTGGTTCAAATGGTTTAGTTATATAATCATCTGCTCCACTATCAAAACCATCTAATTTATCTTTTAAAGTATTTTTAGCTGTGACAAAAATAATTGGACAGGAAATAATTTCTCTTATTTTTTCACAAGTAGATTTACCATCTAAACCAGGCATCATAATATCTAAAAGAATTAAATCATAATTATTATTCTTAACACTATCAATTGCTTGATAACCATTATTAGCAATAGTAGTGTTATAACCTTCATCTTTTAAAACATCACTAATTAATTCAGCAATATCTTGTTCATCATCAACTATTAAGATATTCATAGAATCACTTCCATTTATATATTATATTATGAATAGAATAAAATAAATATTAAAATTTATTAAGTTATTATATAATATTAATAGATAATATTGGAAGTGATAAGATGAAAAAAACAGAAAAGAAATTCGATAGTAAAAAAGTTATGAGAATAAGAGTAATAATTTCATCAATATTATTAGTACTATTTGCTTTAGGTTGGATAATATATGGTTTATCTGTAGTAAGAACAAATGATAAAACAATAATTAGTAAATATTTTAAAGAAAATAATTTGGCAGATAAAATAAATATTGAATTTAAGGGTGATTATTTAAATTATAGCTTTGATGGTAAAAATATTGGTTTATATAAAGGTGATAATACACTATATCTATATGGTAATAACAAATATGTTGATATAGATAGTTTTTTTAAAGAAAATGGTTTAACAATAAATGAGAAAGAATTATTTAATAAAGATAATTATAGAATCATAATAGAAGAAATACATAAAATAATTCAAGAACAATATAAATATGTTACAGTAGATGCAAAGTATTTAGATGTTAGTGATTTATATGAATATAATTATAATTTCAATACTTCATATTTAATTGCTAGTATGTCTGGTAATAAAAATATTATGAATACTTTAACAAAAATGTTTAATTGTGATAATAAAACAATAGTAAACTTTTTAAAGAAATATTTTAGTGATAGAAGATTTGAATATACTATTTATACTAAAGGTAGAAAAAGAGAAATTGTTTCTTATAGAATAAATATAGAAGATATCTTCTCTTATAATTATAAAGATGGTATAGTTACTGGTACTTTAAATGATATTATCTTTTATAAAGAAAAAGATAAATTATTATTAATGAGAGATGAATGGGAAAAAGAAGTAAAAATTAATAATGATGTTAATATTAATTTTGAAGAATATGAAAAAGTAGAATTTGATGGATTATATAATTTAATAAAATAAAAGACAGATAATTATTTATCTGTCTTTACTTTTAATTCATATCTTGTATCTAATGTTTTATTGTAAGAAATTGCTGTTCCATCATCTCTAATAATTAAAATATACCACCATGTTGTATTAGCTTTAATTGTTTTAGAAGTATTATCTTTACCTTCTCTTATAGATTTTTTGGGTACTATTTCAATGGAATAAACATTTTCTATAGCAATATCTTCGCCAAAGTTAGATTTAAATTCTTCTTCAGTATAACCCATTTCTTCTAAAGCACTTGGACCTGTTATAAATGAGAAGGTACCATAATAGTAGTTATTTAGATCTCCTATACTTCGATACCAATAGAACGATTCATCTTCATTAAAGACGAATTCTCCTCCACTACTTGATTCCCAATGATTATAAATACTAGCATTAAAAACTACTTCTTTTGCAGGTGGATTATCTAATGATTTTTTAGAATTATCAATTGTTATTTTAAATATAACAAATACTGTTAAAGCAAATAATAAAAGTACAGCGATTACTTTAACAATAGATGAAATATTAAAAACTAGTTCATCTTTCTTATAGTATTTATCCATATCTTCACGATTGCTAGGCAAATACTCTTTAATGTCTTTATCTGCAGAAGAGTGTTTTTCAGTTTTCTTTACTGTAAGAGGTATTTCTTTTACAGAGATACTTTGACTCTTATATTTAGTTCTTTTTTGAGTAACCTTCTTTTTACGAGGAGGTTCCTTTTTTTTAGGTTTTTCATTTTGAGGAGTTTCTACTATTTCTTCTTTTTCTTGAATAATTATTTTAGTTCCACAATTAGGGCATGTATCTTCATGTTCTTTTAGAATAGTTCCACAATTAGGACAATAGTTCATAATATACACACTCCTTTATTATTTAGAAAAATAAATATAATATAATTGTAAATAAATTATAATAGATTAAAAATTCAAATAGAATATTTCTAATACCTAGTTTTTTTTCAATATTAGAATAAGCCTTTTTAAAATATGTATTAGCAGATAAAACTGCTGTTAAAATCAGAAATCTAATCATTAAATTAAAATATGTATCACCTATACCAAAGGCTTTAAATCCATCAAAGATAATAACAGATAAAATTGAAACGCCTAATGATGCTAAAACATTTTTACGAATGTTCTTTTTCATAGTAAAATCTTTTGTTTTAAATGAATCATAACTTAATAAAAAGATTAAAGCTACATATAATAAAAATGGTAAAGCATTTACTATAGGAGATTCACCTACTAAATTAGTAAATCCTTCGGTAGCTGATCTATATATTTCCATACTTTTTATTTTAGTTGAAATAAGGATCGTTATTAGAATAGCTACTCCTAGTAAGCCCATTATTACATAATTAGCTTTAATATCACTAGGTCCACTAACAACATCTTCTACTTTAGGGATATCTTCTTTAGGTAGTTCACTTATAAAACGATTAGTGTATTCTGTTTGTTGAACAATTTCTTCTCTTTCTTCTCTTTCAAGAGCTTGTCTAATATCGACTGGTGATCCACTATGTGAATCACTAGAAAAGAATCTACTTTTATTAACAGCTACACCTAAACCTGTATCTTTTTTATTTGCTTCTTCAATTCTTGGTTTTAAGTCTGCAAAAGATGGTGTTTGTGTGGGTTCTTTTGAATTTTTTTGTTTTTTAATAACATATTTTACACGACCATTAGAACTTTCTTCTTCATGTTGTTCCATACCTGATAATGGTCCAGAAGTATCAATAATATAGCCACAGCCATTACACATAATTGATCCTTCAGGATTTTCAGTTCCGCATTTTGGACATAGCATATTATCACATCCTTCTTATATTATTTTAGCATAAAAAAAGCAATTAGTAATTATCTAATTGCTTTTTATTAGTAATAACAAGTTTCACATTCGTATGATCGTTCACAACACCTATAAGATTTTGTACAAGTTGCTGCATCTGTACAAGAAGTACATCCTACTTGATGGGTTGAAGTATCGCCAGAGTTATTGGTATCAGTTTGATAGCATGACCATTCTGTCCAATCACAATTACAGCTGCTTTTATAAACATTTATGTATTTACTACATGAGTTACCAGCTCGATCTTTTACTGTATAAGTACCTGAAGATTTAACACCAGACCATGAGCTAGAATTATTTTTACATCCACTTAAATTATCTTGATCAGTACAACTCATTGATACTTTTACACCACTTGTTGACCATGTATTTGATTTTGAAATATCACAATCTGGAGCTTTTGTATCTAGATATATATTATGAGATGTATGACTACATCTTATTGTAACTCCTGAGTTTGTGAAGAAAAGAATATAACCATTGAAGTTTAAAGTCTTTGTAGATTGATAATAGTTTTGATAAGCTGTACAAGAATTTGTCCATATCATACCAGCTTCATCTACACCTTCATGACAACCACTTATAGCTCTGGTATTTAATTTATAACCCCAAGTAACTGGTGAATTATTTGTCCAAGTGGTATTTCCATAGATACGAACGCATCCTCCAGCGTCAGCTTCTGAACCATCGTCTTTTTTAATAGTTAAAGCTGATGTTCCTTGGTTACCTGCTACATCTTCTACAAAACAGTAAGTTGTTAGTGAAGTACTATTTTGGGTATATGTTACTGATGTTCGACCATTTGTTGGTCGGGGAGTACTAGCAGTACCTGTTATATTGACACCACTTTGAACATCAGGGTCGCCATTATCTTGGAATGATGCAGTAATAGTAACACTTGCTGATTTATACCAGCCATTATCTCCATCTGGTCCTGGTTCTGTTAGATGACAACTTGGTTTTATATTATCTAAATATAGATTAAATTCACAAGAAGTTGTATTACCAGCGTTATCTCTAATTGTTAAAGAATCTCTTCTAAATGAATCCCAGCGATAGTACATAGCCGTAAATATTGGTTGTGTACAACCACTTTGATCTGTTGTGCCATACTCATCGCCACAATACTCAAGAATTTGATATTCACCATTTGTCCAATTTGTTTTACCATTATCAGCATCGCAAGTTGGTGGAGTGTTATCGAATTTATATGGACCAAAAACAGAATTTGATGTTCCACCTACATTACCTTTAAATACGTTACCAGCATAATCTTTGAATTCTGGTCCTCTTATCCATAAATACCAAGTTCCTGTTACTGCTTCTGTTGTAGAAAAATCTTTTGTAACTACGTCATTGTTTTGAGCAGAAGTTGTAATAACAACATCTGACCATGTAGTTGGTTCTACTGTATTTGACATTGATAAACCATACTGGATTCTAGTTGATGTATTTAAACCACTTAAACCGTCATGGATTCTTACGTGAACAGTTTTATGTTGTTCATGGGTATTAGGATTATCAACTGTTACTGCTAAATCTGGTGCAGTTCTATCTAAGTAAAGGATTCTAGATGCATTACTATAAAGACCTGCTAAAGATCTAGCATGACAATAGTAAGGTATTCCTTCTTTTGGCGTTTCTTCTTTTCTTACTTCGCCGGCTCCTTGACCAATTGTGTTGTAAGCAGCAAATCCTGTATATACTGGATTATTTATATCAGTATTAACACCAAGATTGATGCCACTGATACTTGCTTCTGGTGTGTTTTGACCGATTGGTGTTACGTCACCATGTTCTTCATCACCTATATACCAACCATGGTCGCCAGGTATTCCGTCAAAAACCACTTCACATCCAGGGGTTTCAGGATCAATATTATTTATTTCTAAAATCATTTTATAAGTATGAGATATATTACCTGCTTTGTCCTCTGTCCAAATATAGTATTTACCGATATCTAATCCTTGAAGTGTTACTACTGGATCAGCTAATTCTTTTGTTGCATTATTAATAACAGGATCTCGTGCAAAGTAAATGGCTGCTGGTCCACTACCTTTACCATCATCTACTGTTATTTGGGCTTTAGAATCTGCAGTTAACCATTCACTATTACTTTTTAGTGTAGCAGTAGATTCTTCTTTATCAAATCTTATTGTATATGCTCTACTTTTTGTACTTTCTCCTGGTATAGCATAGGTAACAATTATTTTAGAATTTAGTAATAATTCTGATTCTATATAATAAACGTTATAGTAAAGTTTAGAATCTTCTTCATTAACAAAACTAGTACCAGAGTACTTAGATAGAGTATCTTTATTCTTTGTATATGTGTTACCACCAAAGTCGTAAGAAATACTTGTAGCTTTAGCGTCATAAGTATCGCTATTTACAATAATAGCAACATCTTCATTAGTCCATTTAGCGATAGAACTACTTCCTGGTCCGGTTAAGTTAGTTCCACTTTTTGATACTACTCTAATATTAATATTACTGTCTACTAAGGATTGAGTAGCTAGCTTACAATTATAAACATTGCCATTGAAATGTGATGCTATAACACCATTTTTAAATGATAATTCTACAACATTACATATCATATTTTCCGAAGTTACAGGGTTTCTTATAACTGCTAAACCATCAGTACCAGCTTCATCTGCTGATAAGTAACCTTCTACTACTAAAGTATTTACAGAAATACTCATTCCATTTGTTATATTATTTTCTCTAGTCCATTTTTCAGCAGCTGATTCGATTTGTTGGATTTTCGCTTCTAGGGCTTTCTTTTTAGATGATTCATTTATTCCACGATAAGTAGAAACGGCTACAACAGAAAGAACAGCTATAAGTGCTATAACTGCTAACATTTCTACTAATGTAAAACCTTTCTTTTTCATAGAATCACCTATTCTTTAATAATTATATCATAATAAGTGTCTAACCGAAAAAAAAAAGAAAGTCATATCAGACTTTCTTTTTTATCTATAACATTTATCGCAACCATATGCACATGTGTTGTGACCAGTTTTACAACTGCTACATTGACAATCGTAATATTCTCTATCACATTTTATACCCATATGATTGTGACATTCTCCGCCAGCTCCTTCTGTACATGACTGAGGACATCTTGAGCATCTATCACAGCCATATTTACAAGTGTTTTCACCAGTGTGGCATTGGCTACAATTACATTCATATTCTGCTACTGTAAATGTTTTTGTACATGTGTTACCAGCGTTATCACTTACTGAGTGCGAACCAGAAGCTTTTTGACCTGTCCATGCCTTTGAAGCAGATACGCATTCGCTTAAAGAACCAGGGTCATTACAAGTCATTGTAATTGTAACACCATCCGTTGTACCTGTGTGTGATTTTGATATAGTACATGTTGGTTCTCCTGTATCTAAATAAATATTATGTGCTCCATGTGTGCAAGGAATAAAAATTCCTGAAACTGTAGTAAAGTAAGTTTCATTGAAAGATATGGTTTTAGCACTAGCATAAGTTCGCCCAATATATTGACAAGCACCATTCCATATTCCTCCAGCCTCATCATAACCTTCTCGGCAGCCACTTACTGGAGGTGTATTTAATTGAAGCCCCCATGTAACTGGTGCATTATTTGTCCACCTTGTATTTCCTAGTATTCTAAAGCAACCGCCATTCATGGCTTCTGAACCATCATCCTTCATGATTCTTAAAGCTGCTGTACCTTGGTTACCTGCTACATCTTCTACAAAACAGTAAGCTGTTAGTGAAGAACTATTATTAGTAAACGTTACTGATGCTTGCCCATTTGTTGGTCGAGGAGTACTAGCAGTACCTGTTATTTTAACGCCACTTTGAATATCAGGATTACCCTTATCATAGAAAGTAGCCGAAACAGTAACACTTCCTGATTTATACCAACCATTTAATCCATCTGGTCCTGGTTCATGTAAATCACAACCTGGTGATGTATTATCTAAATATAAATTAAATTCACAAGAAGTTGTGTTACCTGCATTATCTCTAATTGTTAAAGAATCTCTTCTAAAATTATCCCAGCGATAATACATAGCCATAAATATTGGTTGTGTACAACCACTTTGATCTGTTGTGCCATATTCATCGCCACAATACTCAAGAATTTGGTATTCACCATTTGTCCAATTTGTTTTACCATTATCAGCATCGCAAGTTGGTGGTGTATTATCGAATTTATATGGGCCAAAAACGGAATTTGATGTTCCACCTACATTACCTTCAAAAACATTACCAGCGTAATCTTTGAATTCTGGTCCTCTTATCCATAAATACCAAGTTCCTGTTACTGCTTCTGTTGTAACAAAATCTTTTGTAACTACGTCATTGTTTTGAGCAGAAGTTGTAATAACAACATCTGACCAAGTAGTTGGTTCTACTGTATTTGACATTGATAAACCATACTGGATTGTAGTTGATGTATTTAAACCGCTTAAACCGTCATGGATTCTTACGTGAACAGTTTTATGTTGTTCATGGGTATTAGGATTATCAACTGTCACTGCTAAATCTGGCTTTGTTCTATCTAAGTAAAGAATTCTAGATGCATTACTATAAAGACCAGCTAAAGACCTAGCATGACAATAATAAGGTATTCCTACTTTTGGTGTTTCTTCTTTTCTTACTTCACCGGCTCCTTGACCGATTGTATTGTAAGCAGCAAATCCTGTATATACTGGATTATCTTCTTCCGTATTAACACCAAGATTAATACCACTGATACTTGCTTCTGGTGTGTTTTGACCGATTGGTGTTACATCACCATGTTCTTCATCTCCTATATACCAGCCATGATCTCCTGGTATTCCATCAAAAACTACTTCACAACCTGGGGTAACTCTATCTATATTATTAATTTCTAAAATCATTTTATAAGTATGAGATATATTTCTAGCGTTATCTTCAGTCCAAATATAATAATTACCAATATCTAAGTTTTCTAAAGTTATGCTTGGATTAGCAGCTTTTCGATCGCTTGGATTATAAGCATTTGGAACTCTTGATATATAAACAGCTGCTGGTCCACTACCTTTTCCATCATCAACTATTACTTGAACTTTAGAATCGTTCGTAATCCATTCACTATTGCTTTTTAAGATAGCAGTAGATTCTTCTTTATCAAATCTAATTGTATAAGCACGACTCTTTGATCCCTCACCTGGAATTGTATAAGTAACTACTACTTTAGCATTAAGTAACAATTCTGATTTTATATAATAAACGTTATAGTATTGTTTAGAATCTTCTTCATCAACAAAGCCAGTTCCAGAGTACTTAGCTAAAGAAGTTTTATCTTTAGTTATGGTATTTCCTCCAAAGTCATAAGAGATACTTGTTGCTTTGATATCATAAGTTTCACTATTTACAATAATTGCTATATCTTCATTAGTCCATTTAGCAATAGAACCAGGACCTGTTAGGTCAACTCCGCTTCTTGAAACTACTCGAATATTAATATTACTATCTACTAGGGATTGAGTTGCTAATTTACAATTATAAACACTATTATTGAACTTAGAAACTACTTCATTATCTTTAAATGATAAATCAACAGTATTACATACCATATTTTCTTGAGAAACAGGGTTTCTTATAACTGCTAAACCATCAGGACCAACTTCATCAGCTGTTATGTATCCTTCTACTATTAAGTTATTTACAGATATATTTGTACTATAAGTAATATTATTTTCTCTTGCCCATTTTTCGGAAGCTGATTCTATCTGCTGTATTTTGGCTTCTAGAGTTTTCTTTTTAGATGATTCATTTATTCCACGATAAGTAGAAACTGCAACCACGCCTAAAACAGCTATAAGTGCTATAACTGCTAACATTTCTACTAATGTGAACCCTTTCTTTTTCATAGAATCACCTATTCTTTAATAATTATATCATAATATTCATTTGTTAAATTAAAAAGATAGTCGTGTGCGACTATCTTTTTAACTAATTTAATTACTTGTTTTTTAGTATAAAGTTATAAGCATCTTTACACATATCATTTATATCTTTTGTTGCTTTCCAACCTAATTCTTTATTGGCTTTAGATGCGTCTGCATAACATTCAGCAATATCACCAGGGCGACGTTCAACTATCTTGTAATTAACTTTTATTTTATTAACTTTCTCAAATGTTTTAATTAATTCTAGAACACTATAACCATGACCTGTTCCTAAGTTATATACTTTAGTACCTTTGCTCTTTAGTGCTTTTTCTAAAGCACAGATATGTCCTTTAGCTAAATCGACAACATGGATATAATCTCTTACACCTGTACCATCTGGTGTGTCATAATCATCACCAAAGACGTTAAGAACAGGTAGTTCACCAACTGCTACCTTAATAATATAAGGCATTAAGTTATTTGGTATACCATTTGGATTTTCACCGATTAAACCACTCTCATGAGCACCGATTGGATTAAAGTATCTTAATAAAACTACACTAAAATCTTCATCAGCGATACATACATCTTTTAAGATTCTTTCAATAAAATATTTAGTTGTGCCATACGGATTAGTAGTTCCACCAACAACTGCTGTTTCAGGAATTGGTAATTCTTCTGGATCACCATATACTGTAGCACTACTACTAAAGACGATATTCTTACAATCAAATTCTTTCATAACAGTTACTAAAGATAAAGTACTATCTAAGTTATTTTCATAATATCTTATTGGTAGTGAGACAGATTCGCCTACGGCTTTTAAACCTGCAAAATGTAATACAGCTTCTATATGATCATTTTCTTTAAAAATTTTTCTTAATGCTTCTTTATCACAGACATCATTTTCATAAAATTTAACTTTCTTACCAGTAATAGTTTCTATTTTATCTACTACTTCTTTTTTACTATTAACTAAATTATCTACAATGATAACTTCATAACCTGCATTTAATAATTCTACAGAAGTATGACTTCCTATGTAGCCAGTACCTCCTGTAACTAAAATTTTCATACCATCACCTACTTAAGATTATAACAAAAAAAGAAAGAGATTAAAATCTCTTTACTCTACTTTAGTACCTGAAGCAACTATATCTGGTTTATAACCACTTGGTACATCTTTTAAAACCAAAAGGTATTTTTGAGATGTATAACCACGATTAATCATATTATCTGGTTCATTTAAATCAATTGCAGTTACAGTATTTTCTCCTTTATTCTCTGTAATATTAAATGTTGATAAACTAATAAATGAACCTTGATCTTGATATAGAACTAAACGAGGATTCTTAACTGCTGTAGTATTAGAATTTCTTAGATATAGTGCATATGTTGTTTCATCATTTTCGATTTTTTCTACTGTTAGTTCAGGTGTTAATTCTACTTCCATTTCACCTAATGATAATTTAGCATTACCTGAAGAAATAATATTACTATTTTTACTAGTACAATCAGTTAAGACTAAATATTTAAAATAGTCACTTGGTTTATTATCTTCTGTACTTATAGATGCATTTACCATAATAGATTCTCCTGGTGATAATTTTTCAAAAGAACCTAAACTATTGATATAAGCTGCACCATTGTTGTAATAGAAAGAAGCATTTTCTACTTTTTCTACTGTTACTTTATTAGAAGGTATTTTGATAGTCCAAGTAGTATAAGTGTTTTCAGAATTATTAGTTATAGTAATAGTTATGTTATGAACGTAACCTAGACCACCTCTTTTAGAAGCCCCATTTGTAGTATATTTTACTTCTCCTTGGCAGTAAGCATTATACATAGGATCGTCTTTAGCTTCTAAGATCTCTTTTTCTTGTGATGATTCTTTTTCACCATGGGTTCTTAAATGATTCTTCCTAACTAAAGAGAAGATATATATAGAAAATAAAAATAAGAATGTAATAATTAAACAAATTATTAAAATAGTATTCTTATCAAATTTTATCTTTTTCATGTGACCACCTACTATAGGAATTATAGCATAATAAAAGCACCTTAGAAAGGTGTTTATTATTATGTATATAGATTAAATCTATTTGTTTTTTAGCTTATGTAATTGTTCTTCTGCTTCTTTTATAAGGTTGAGTGCATCTTCTTCAGTTGTTGGAGGAGTATCGTCTATTTCGTTTGCACCTATTAAATAGCTAGGGTTTAGAGATGCGTTTCCTTCTAATTCATTTATAGTTTGATTTTCAACATTTCTATGAGTTAATGAAGACTGAGCACGAACCAAAATATCAAAGCACTCTTGTTGATTATGTCTTTTTGCACTCATAAGGGCATTATCGCCATCTAAACATTTGGCATTTACATTTGCTCCTAATATAATTAATAATTCTAATAATTCTTTATGTCCATGTCTGGCTGCGGCCATTAAAGTAGTTGTTAAGTAATTATTAACTTGATTTACATTTGCTCCTGCTCTTAATAGTAAACAAGCTATTTCTATAAATCCTTTTCTAGTACTTACTAATAAAGCAAAGTCTCCTTTTTTTTCATCTTTGTACTCTATATCTGCACCATTAATAATTAATTCTAAAACTTTTTTAGTAAATTCTTCATCTTTTTGGGTAGTTTTTCTCTTACTAGAAATAAGATCCAAAAGTTCTTTCCCTAAATTATTTTTAGTTTCATCATCTACTTGTTTTACTCTACCTTTAAATTCAAGAATACTTTTTTCATCTAATTTATAATCTTCAAGTTTTTTTAATCTTGTTTTTTCTAATAAAACTAAACTTGCATTATTCATGTTTTAACCCCTTGCTTTGAGTTGACATTATCCTTTTTGATATCTCTAATGCTCTATTTGGATTTTCACATTTTAACATAGAAAGATAATCTGGTTGCTTAGGTACACTTGAATTATATTCAAAATGATATACATCATCTTCTGCTTTCGCAAATGGAAGCTCAGATTCATTATATACAAGTGTATCGATAATTAATCTATAATTATTCATATCCAATGCATCAAATATTGCAGCTTTTGTTGTTTTAAGTTGAGTTGCATAACATTCGTTAATAAATCTTGTGAAATTATCTATATCTTGAATAAATGTAGATGGAATAATAGGATGACTAGATAGAATTCTAAATTGAAGATTTTTATTTTCATCAAAATCAACTATAGCAATTAGTTTTTGTTCGCCACATTCTTGTAATAGAATACCATTTTCATAAATTACGATATCTAAATCACTAGCATTTTTAATTAATTTGCCAATAACATAATTATGAGATAAATTAGGTCTTAATAATGTAGCAACTTCAGTCCAATTATTATCTGATAGAGTAAATATGTTATAACCTCTTTTAATGTGACTACTCTCATCTTCAAAGTTACCTAAAGCATTTGGAGTTTTTGTATTTGAAACTAATTTTCCGTTTTCTAACTTAATCTTTTCAATTTCATCATTAATAGCTTTTTTTCTGTCTTGCTCCATTGATGCAAATTTTTCTTTATATTCTTCAATTAATGCTTCCATCTCTTGAGCTTTTTTTTCTAATTTTCTATTAGCATTTACAAATACTTTTTTAGCAATTTGAGAATTTAAATCTATTCTTTCTTCACTTTCTTCGGTGCTTTCTTTCATGGCTTTAACTAAATTGGCAAGTTTTAATTCATCTGGTTTATTAGCTCTATCTAATGAAGATTCAAATGTTGTAATATCATCTGGTGATTTAAACATATTTTTGATAATTGTATTATAAATAATACTTTGTGGTGCATTGGCTAATTTTATAAGTCTATCAGCGTCTTGTAACGCAATTAACATTTCAGAACAAGAAGGTAATCTATTATACATATCTCTATTTAAGTATGCTTTTTCATACATTAGAGAGACAAGGTTCAATAAACCATCGTTAATTGGATCTTTTTTCTCTTCTATTAATTTTCTATGAGCTACTTTATAGAATATAGAAGGTTCCATATAATCTAATCTAATTATTCTTACACGACGTGATAAAGGTCCTGATAATTCTTTTCTCATGTCATTTTTACATAATATAACTTGTAAATTTCCTTTGTACTCATCTTTTACTTGGAGATTACCATGTTGGGTAGTATTAATCTTACCTGATTGTAAAAATTGAAGTAGGAAGGCATCAGTTTCTTCTCTGGCTTTGTCATATTCATCTAGGAATAATACTACTCTTTTGCCGCTATTAACCTTTTTAATTGCTTCAACTATTACACCCGCTATAATTACATTATCAGGGTCATTTCGAATTGCAGCACCAATATGAATGTCTTCATACATTTCGGTTTTTCCAGTTGTAGCATCACATTGGTATTCAACTAATTCTACATCTTTAAATATTTCGTTTGATAGTTTTGCATAAGTTGATGCAAATTCGGTTTTTCCTGAACCAGGAGGACCTTCTAGACATATTGCATATATATCTTGCCCTGGATTAATACTCGATTCTTCAAATAAAACTAAAGCATTATATGCATCATACGTTAATTCTGTTGTAGCATAGTAACCTATTGCTTCAATTTTTTTACTTACTTCTTTAAATGAAATCATCTTTTCGCTCTCACTTTCTTTTTAAACCGCTTGGATTATCTATGTAGCAAAGTGTTTCAAATCTTTTTTTATTTACTAGCAATAATCCTTGTTCTAAATCTTTTATATTTCCAACTTTATAAATAAAACCATTAAAATCACCTAAGTTATAAGAAGTATATCTTCTTTCAAAACAAAACCAATATACTTCAGCAAATTGTGATAAATTAATAACTTCTCTTCGTGGATCAAAATCGGCAAACACTACACATTTTTCTGCTTTTTTATCTATTAAGTAATTATCTAAATTTCTTTCAATGTATTTAAATTTTACTCTTGGATCCTTTTTGAAATCTTCTCTGCCAGATCTTCCCCAACTATTCATGTATCCTGCACTTTCTAATATTTCGGCAAGTTCAGATACTGTTATATTTTTTTCGATACTCTCAATTTGAACATTAACTCTCTCGTTAAAACCGATTAAAACTTTAACTCCTTTTTTTAATAACTCTATTGCAATAACAGCTAACATATTAGTATAAGAACTCATACTACCAGACATATCAAAGTAGAAAGATAATGGTACATCTTCGCTTTTACCTTGTTCATATTCATACCCATATTTATCAGTTAAAACTTTTGTTACTTGATGAGTTTTTAAATGGACAATCACATCTTTAATTTCCCATTTATGAAAACCTTTAGTTTTTTCTAACGAATTAGATCTAACATTTAAATCTGTATTATTATTACAAAATCTTTGATTTAAGAATTTTGTTATAAGCGTTCTAATAACACTATCTGGTACATCTGTGTAAGACTCAGTATCAATAGAATAACCTGGACCTCTTTCTCGTTCCTCAAATGATGGTAGTTCTCCTAATTGATCTAAAAATTTATTTGTTTGTTCTGATAACTCGTATTTTTCTTCTGGGGATTCTTCTACTTCTTGTTTTGGATTTTTTAAATGCTCTTCATGTAATTTCTCAGCTTTTCTTTTTTGCATCTCGGCAATACTCTTTTTAAGTTTTTCATATAATTGTTTTTTTTGTTCAGGGGTAAGTTTAGGGTTGTTGGCGATATCGTTGCTCATTTGTTCAATTTGTTCTTGTGATGGAGCTTCATTTGTTTTATCAGTATTATCTGATTTAGATTCATTTGTTTTTTCATCTTTATTTTGAGAAAGCTCATCTTCTGACAAATCACTTGGTTGCTCAGAAGAATCTTTGCTTTGTTTAGAACTTTCTTCTTGTGGTTTAGTTGATGGCGTTTCTTCATCACTTTGTTGTGAAGTACTAACACTCATTTGTTGTTCTTCACTATTTTCTGAACCACTTGGTTGCTCTGACGAACTTTGATTTTGTTTTGGATTATTATCTTGTGGTTGAGGTGATTCTTCTTGGCCACCACTTTGTTGTGATGAACTATTACTCTTTTGCTGTTCATCTCTATTTTCAGGACTACCTGATTGCGGTTGAGGCATTCTTTCCTGACCACCACTTTGTTGTGGTGTACCATTATTCATTTGTTGTTCTTCAGTATCTTCTGAACTACTCTGTTGTTGTTGAGGTGACCCTTCTACACTATCACTTTGTTGTGGCAAACTATTACTCCTTTGTTGTTCTTCATTATTTTCTGAACTACCTTGTTGTTCTTCTCCATCGCCTTGTTGTGATGAATTATTGCTTAAATCTTGTTCTTCACTTTCTTCAGCGTTATTTGGTTGTTCTGATGAACCTTGATTTTGTTTTGAATTATCATCTTGTGGTTGTGATGGCTCACTTTCACCATCACCTTGTTGTTGTGAATCATTACTTAATTTTTGTTTTTCACTCTCTTGTGAATTATCGTTTTGTGATTGTTGGTTTTGAGCTTCTTCTAAGTCATCTTTTACAAATTTCCAAAAACGCATAAATCCTCATTTATTATTTTTCCATTTTTAAAACATACCATTTTATTTGGTACTAAATGATTATTTTGAAGCTCAAAAACTAATATCAAATTTTCAGTATCACAAACACTACTGCATATAGGGTTTTTAAATTTTACTTTGATAAACATGCAAAACCACCCCTGTTGGTTTGTTATGATAACATAATCAATCTTTTATGACAAGAAAACAAGGCGAAGAAATTGATTATTTAACGAAAAGTGTTATAATAACTAACTACAAAAAAGGGGTATTTTTTATGGGGGAAAATAAGCAATTCATTAATAACACAGAAATAAAAACTATTATTGGTAATTGTGCTTTTATGAATCGTGAAGACTTAACTTATGTTGTACTTCCAGATGGGATAAAATCGATTGGTGATGAAGCATTTGCTAAATGTAAAAATTTAAAATCAATAACACTACCCGCTAATTTAGAACAGATAGGTGCTAGTGCTTTTTCTGGTTGTAAAAATCTTGAAAAAATAATTCTATCCCCAAATATAAAAAGATTAAGTAATAAAACTTTTGAAGGTTGTAGAAAACTAAAAAGAATTGTCATTCCTGAAGGCGTTGAAGAATTAGATAGTGGCGTTTTTGCAGAATGTACTAATTTGGAAGAAGTAGTATTACCCGAATCATTAAAGATAATTGGTAAACAACTATTCTTAAACTGTAAAAACTTAAAAACAATTATTATTCCATCTCAAATAGAACAATTACCTGAAGAATGTTTTATGGGATGTACACATTTAACAACTATTACTTCAGCTAAAAAACTTATGATTGGCAAAAGATGTTTTAGAAATTGTAAAAGTTTAATTGAAGTACCATCATGTGTTGCTAATTATAGTGAAAGAGCTTTTGAAAATTGTACAGGTATTACTAGTATCAATATTATAGATTCAAATATACCTAATGCTTGTTTTAGAGGATGTAAAAATTTAAAACAAATTGATAATCAAGAAAATATTTATTCAATGGGTGCTTATGCTTTTTCTGGTTGTGATGCTTTAGAAGCATTTGATATATACAATTTAATATCAATTCCTTCCGAAGCATTTAGTAATTGTAAAAATCTTAAAAAAGTTAGATTAGGTACTGGTGTTAAAACGGTTGGAATAAGAGCTTTCTTTAAATGTTCTAATCTTGTTGAATTTAATCTACCAGATACTATTGAAACAATAAAAAAAGAAGCCTTTAGAGAATGTAATAGTATTGTTTCTATTACTATTCCTGCTAACTTAAAATGTTTAGGAGAAGCAGCTTTTGCATTTATGGGTTCATTACAATGTATAAATGTATCTCCATATAACAAAACTTTTATAACACCTGATCATAAAATCTTAATTTCTGATATGCAACAAAGAATAGTTTTATATGCTAGTGGTTTAAAAGATAAGTCTTATTCATTAAAAGAATATAATGTTCAATATGATGAATTAGGTCGTGGTTTGATAAGACCATTGACTATAATTGGTGAATTTGCTTTTGCTGGTGCTAAAGAACTAGAAGAATTAACTATTTGTAGTTGTATTCAAGATATAGAAGCAACTGCATTCTACGGATGTGAAAAGTTAAAAAGATTAAGGGTAGACTCTATTTCATTATTTTCTTGTCCAGGATTTCATACAAGAGATAAAGGAAGATATTATACTCATAATTTTTCAAAGCATAAGGTATTTATGCCTTTTGAAGAAGTTTCATTTGAGGGAGATCCAGTTACAATCTTCCCTAATGCTTTAGAGAATTTTACTAATGTTAAAAGTTTGAGTTTCCCTACAGATATACCATTTAATATTGCATCGAATGCTTTTTCTGATTGTTCATTACTTGAAGAAGTTGTAATTCCAAATGGTGTTACTTCAATTGATAAGAATTCTTTTAATCCTGTTACTAAGTTAAAATTTGCAAATGGTTTAGAATTAGATAACTTAGTTCAATTAATTCATGATAATCAATATGTTGGTGATTATAAATTATATGTTTTAAAAGATGGTTCATTTTATATTGAAGAAGGTGAAACAATCGTTAAACTTACTAAACAACAAATTGATGTAGTATGTTCTAAACCAGAAGAAATTAGAGATAATCCTGTATTATTCTTAGATTTTATGAATGACTTAATAAAACATGATTTAGCTATTAAACCATTATTTAATGGTATTCTAATGTCCTTAATGAGTTTAGAAAACAGAAAAATACTATTTGATAGCTTAAAAAAAGATGATGATTTCTTCTTGAGTGTTATCCATAATAGTCAATTGTTAGAGACAAAAGATAGTAATACAGTAGAATTATTAAAAGGTTCAAATTTTGCAAAATTTATTAAATATGTAGAGTTACTAAGAAGATATAATATAACCGATCCAAAATTATATCATAAATTCTTTATAGCTAATTTAAATGTTAGGGATTTTAAATCATTAATACAAACTGATATAGAATTACTTAAAAAGATTATAATTGATAGTGGATTGTTTGAGAGTGAAAGCACTACTCTTGCGGATGAAGAAAAAGATGAAAAAGCTAATTATTATTTAACTTATCAAATACTACAAAATAATACGCTTAATAATTTTATGAGACTGGTAAAAAAATATGATATTAAAGATAAATATTTATTTAGTAAATTTTTTGTTGCAACTGCAAATAATCCTTTAATGGAAGATATGATTAAAGTATATGATGCGAATATAAGAAGATTATTAAAAGCAAGTCATGTTGCAGACTCAAATACAGCGGCAATCCAAAACCTTAGTGATTTATTAGTATTAATGAGAATAACTGGAGCTTTAGAAGAAGATCCAATAACTAGACAAAGAGCATCAACATTTATCAATGAAAAAATGTTTGATGAAAAACTACCTAATGGAAAAACAAACGAATATAGAATTGTTGGAGATGATATCCATAGAATATTCAATTTTCCTTCGACAAGAGATGAATTTGATCAAGAATTTGCAAATTTCTTCTTTGAAAACTATCAAGAATTAGTTAAAGAAGAAAGAAGAAAAGCTGGTTTTATTCAAAGAGTTTATTTGAACTTCAGACAAATATCAAAAACTTGTACTTCTAATAAAGGCTCACAAAGAAAATTAAAAGTTACGATGGATAAATGTAGAAATTATTTATCTAATGTTAAATTTGATAATGTAACTGAAGAAAAGAAAGAATTCGCTTATTTAATTGGTCAATGGTATGATAACAATTCTGTATGGGAGAATGCACAAAGAATATATAATGAATCATTACAAGCCCCTAGAAATATTTTTACTAAAGTAAAAGTTGATAAACAAGGAAACATAATATATGATACTGATCCTGAACATGATTTAAAAGAAGAAATAGGTTCTGATTTTTCTTATCAATGGTTACCTAAACAAGATTATGATAACTTGATATTAGGAAAATATTGTAATTGTTGTGCACATATTGATGGTGCTGGACAGGGAATTATGAGAGCTAGTATGATTTTAGATTGTTGTCAAAATCTTGTAATAAGAAATATCTTTGGTGAAATAATTGCCAAATCTACATTATATGTTAATAAGGAAGAAGGATATGCTGTATTCAATAATGTAGAGAGTTCATTTAATTATAGAGACGATTCAAGTATGTTAAAAATTTATAAAGCGTTTTTAAGAGGAAGTAAAGCATTTATTGAAAGATATAATGAAAACAATCCTGATCAACCTATTAACAACATATCAATTGGAGCAAATAGAAATACTATTTTAGAATTTTTGACTACACAGAATAATCATCCGGAAGTACCAGTTCAAAGATCGCTTAAATTTGGAGAGTATTCTCTTAATGGATCTGGATATGCTGGAGATTGGGAAACAAAACAAAGATTAGTTTTAGGAAAGGGGGCCTAAGTAATTATGTATGATATTAATGCAAAAAAAATAATAATACCTGAAGGTACAAAGCACATTAATATCGAAGAATTTAGAGGTTTTGATAAAGTTGAAGAATTCGTTTTACCAGAATCACTACAAATGATTGATATGCTTGCTTTTGCTGACTGTAAATCATTAAAAAGAATCAATTTGCCTAACAATTTACGCATGTTAGAGAACTATGCCTTTGCAGGTTGTGAAGCTTTAGAAGAAATTACTATTCCCTCTTCACTATGCTATTTAGCTGATGGTGTTTTTAGAGATTGTAAAAAATTAAAAACAATACGTATTCTAGGTGAAATTAATTATATTGGTGAGTATGCTTTATATAATTGTGAATCTTTAGAAAATTTTGATATTCCGAAAGATGCAACAAGCCTTGGTCAAATGGCATTAATGGGATGTAAAAAAATTAAAACGATACATATACCTGCTAATTTAGACACTATTGCACTTGGTGCACTTGCTTATATGGACTCACTAGAAAAGATTTCGGTAGATGATGATAATCCACAATACTTTGCTGTAGATGACGATACGGCATTAGTGTCAAAAGATGGAGTTTTAGTTCAATATGCTATAAATTGTGATCGTCAAGAATTTACATCTGGATACTACATTGAAAATTATGGTGTTGATGATAATGGTGAATCTATTAATAATTATGAAATGATCTATGATTTAGCTGATTATGCTTTTGCCGGAGCAAAAAAGTTAAAAAAACTTTTTTTACCTTCTGAAAATAATGGTATTGGTCCAAAAACATTTGCTGGTTGTGATAACTTAAAAGAATTAGAAATTTTTCATACATCCTATGGAAATGCCCTACAATTAACAATCTTTGGTAATTTTAATAATGATGAAGAAATTCCTTTTGAAAAAATTGTAATACCAGAAGGTGTTACAACATTATGTGAAGATATGTCTGAAATATTTCAAAGTGCTACAGAAGTTGTCTTACCAAGTACACTTGAACATATTGGTAAAGATGTATTTTCAAAATCAAATAAACTAACTAGATTAGATATTCCAGATAGAATAAAAACAATTAATCCAAATACCTTCGCAGATAATATATTATTACATTTCTCTACTATTGGAGTTGTTAGAGGAATGGACTTTAATATGCTTCAGACAAAAACAAGTGAAGACAATTTCGGAGGAACAAATAATAAAGATAATGTAAGGATTTTTTCTTTAACGGATGGAACTTATTTTGTTATAATTGGTGATTATGACATGGTAAGAATTAATAAAGACGAAATTGTAAAAATGTCCGATAGTTCATATGTAATGCAAGATGATCCAGATAGATTTATTGAATATTTGTGTGATTTGTTACGAGTTAATATAGAATCTTCAAATATCATGAGAGGTATTTGGTCAGATAAACGATTAGAAGAAGTATTTCAAAAATTTGCAAGTGATATAGATCATGTAAAAGATATTGCTGAACATAAAACTTCTATAGCTATTAGAGAAATAATTGATAATGCTGGTATCTGTGATGAATTTTTGTTCTCAGGAATTATGATAAGAAGAATGGGACAAAAGGAAATCAAAAAAATATTGCAAAATTACAGTAGCTCAATAAGTAGATTTTTTAGATTTTATAGAGAAGATATCTCTGAAGGTCAAAGAGGCACAAATATAAATGTAGATAGTTTAATTCAATATTGTAATTTATTAGAGAAATATAAAAAATATGATAGATTTTTATATAATCCAATTTTTTTCCAAAAACTATCTTATAAAAATGCTGAATTACTAATAAAATATTTTAATAGAAGTATTAAACATATGCTTCAGAATAGTCAGACATTATCTGATGAATATGGTAATAACTTGGAGGATTTTATTTCATTTTGTAATGCTTTAGGTGTATTTTCTGATGATTCTGTCTTTAGTCAAAGAATGAGTACTTTTATAAACGAAAAAATATTAAGTGAAAGACTACCAAATGGATGTTTAAACGAATACAGAATTGTAGGTGATCAAATCCATACTGTGTTGGGAGAAATACAACCTAGAGAAGAAATTGATTATGAATTCATTGGTCTTTTTATTGAAAATTATGAAAGATTAGTAGAATTAGAAAAAAAATCTGCTGGTATAATAGCAAGAATATATAATGCATTTAGATATATTTCAAAAACATCTACTTCACATAGAGGTTCACAAAGACATTTAAAAGTTACTATAGATAAATGTTTAGATTATTTCTTAACAGGGAGATTTGAAGGTGTAACTGAAGATAATAAAGAATTGGCGGCTAAACTACAAGCATACTATTCAGAATCATATGCCTTAAGTGTTGGTGAAATGGTTGTGAAACAAAGTCAAAATGCTCCTAGAAATATTTTTAGTAAAATATTATATGATGAAAATGGTGACCCTATTTATTCATATGACGAATCTGAAGATTTATATGAAAGAAACTTAAATGGATTTTCTTATCATTGGTTACCTAAACAAGATTATGATAACTTGATATTAGGAAAATATTGTAATTGTTGTGCACATATTTTAGGGGCAGGTGCTGGTATCATGAGGGCTAGTATGATATTGAATAATTGTCAAAATCTTGTAATAAGAAATGTTGAAGGAATAATAATTGCGAAGATGACAATTTATGTTAATAGAGAACGTGGATATGCTGTATTTAATACTGCTGAAGTAAATATTAACTATCATTCCGAACATAATTTACAAGAGATATATGAAGCTTTTATGCGAGGTGCACGTCGTTTTGTTGAGGTATATAATAGAAATAATGAAAAACCAATAACAATTGTTTCAATAGGAGAATATCGTAATGTTATTAAAGATAATTTAGGTAATGTAGAAATAAGGGTTTTAGATACTCCTAACTATTCTATTTATGGATATTATGCTGGAGAAAGTGTAGTTGGAACTTATGATGGTGATTCTAAAAATAAGCAATTATTAGTTTTAGGTAAATAAAAAGAACTGACTTATATGTCAGTTCTTTTAATTATAAATGGCGTCCCTGGGCAGATTCGAACTGCCGACCCCCCGCTTAGGAGGCGGATGCTCTATCCAGCTGAGCTACAAGGACAGGAAATCATTTTAACAAATGTTAAAATGATAAATTAATTAGAAACCAAATTTTGATCCTTCGCCAGGAATCATAGGTATTTCTTGACCCATTAAAGGATATACCTTAGTAGCAAGGGCTAATAATCTTGGTCTTAAAGCTTGATAAGCCACTGTGAAGAATTCGTCCCCACGGGCACTATAATCTCTAACTATTTCAGCTACTGTTAATTCATCTAATTCTGATTTAAGACCATATTCTGCAAGCTTTTGATAAGCTGTTTCAAGAGATATTTCTTCATTGTTTAAATAAGCAATAATATTTAATGCTACATTAGCATGAAAACCTACTGGATAATTAGCAGAAATATTATTCCTTACTGTAGCTAAGAAATCTTCTCTTTTTTCTTCTGGAATTAAATCTTCTGATTTAGTATAAATTTTTTGAATAGTTCTTTCTCTTTCTTCTTGTTTTTTTGTACTTTCTTGTGTTGTTAATTCAATATTTGTCATTATAATTCCCCCCATCAATAAATTGATGTTTCATATTATATGCTATGAAGGGGATTTATTCAACTTTTCTTTTCTTAACTTGTTAATAAATAAAGAGATACTAACAGCTAGTAAGCTACCTAAACTATCAATAAATACATCAAATATACGACCAGCACGTCTAGAAACAAATAACTGATGAAGCTCATCCGAGGTTGCATATAGAATACATATTAGCATTGTATATGTTAGTAAATCTTTATTTGTTAGATTAAAGTCTTTTAAAGTAATAAAGACTAAAATAGCTAAGATAAAGAATTCAATAAAATGAGCAGCTTTTCTAACAAACGGATCAAATCGTTCTAATATTTTTTCTTTTTCTGCTTCTGTTAGTTTTTGACGTTTAACAGTTTCAGTTAATCTAATAATAAAACGATTGCTCATAGATGATGAAGTGTTGCCATCAGCAGATGAAAAACTAAATATTACAAACATCCATAAAATGACTAAGATGATTTTAATAATTGTTTTTACTTTCATGATCATCACCTTATATAATTATATTTTAAAACTCTAAAAAAAACAAACTCTATTATGAGTTTGCTTTTTTCTTTGTAACTATTGATACAGCAGCACCTATTCCGGCACCAATTGCAGCATAGATGATTACACTAGTCCAATCAAATGAATATGGAGATTTTTCATAAGCTGGATCAGCTTTATAAGAAATAGTATTAACCTGTTTCTTTAAATTATTTAATTCTTCTTGAGTAAAGTCACCTACTTTTTGTAATTTAATAGTATAACCATAACCATTAATTACTGTATAGTAATCAACAACATTCAAACCATTATCTTTATAAATCATATAGATATATTTATATTTACCAGTATTATAAATACCGTGTTTTGATACTTTATATTCTTTAATTAATTCTTCTTCTAGTTCTTTTAAATCTTTTTCAGTATATTTATGAAGATTTCTTTCTAAATCAGTTGGTTTTATACCAAATAAATATTCTATAGTTTCTGTAGGAGTTTCTTTATTGTAGATAACTGCATCAATATATATGTCATTATCTTTAAATAATTTTTCCATATATTCAGAAGTTAAACCCATTTCTGTTAACTCTTTATTATTATATATATTATCTCTTGTAAATACAGTCCAATCTCTATCAAAAGATACTGTCATATCTTTAATAGTATAACTTTTAGCAAAAACTATTAATGGTAAAAATAATAAACATATAAATAGTATTTTTTTCATGTTCACACCTCTATTAAAAGTATAGCATAAAAAAAGAAAGTAAATACTTTCTTTTTTTAGTAAGAAATGTTTTTAAGATTATGGATAAAAGTTCCTGTAGGTTTCTTGATGATTTCAAATTCTATTAAATCATTTTCTTTGATAGATTCTTTTTCTTTGTTTTCTAAATGAACAAATAGATCTTCATTATTAAGAGATTCAATAAAACCATAACCCTTTTCCTTACTCCACCATTTAACTCTACCTTTTATCATTTCATTACCTCTCTACCTTGAATATAATATATCATACATTCGTTCGCTTTTCAAGTAAAAAAATAAAAAATATTGCTATTTTTTATTTCCATTTAACACTGCTAAACGACGAGCTCTATGGTTCTCTTTAACAGTTTCTCTTATCATTTTAAGTCTTTCTTTAACAGGTACATATTCTTCTTCATCAACGTAAGTTAATAAACCTGATTCTAAATCATCTATCTTAGCTAATACTTTAGCTTTAGCAATAGTTTCTGGAGAATATGGTAAAACCCTATTTGCTTTAAATTCTTCAATTCTTTTTTTAATAGTACTTTCTATTGCATCTCTTCCCTCACGTTTATCTATCATACGTGATATTTCAATATCTAAGCATTTTCTAAAAAGAATTGTTAGACCAATCGTTTTAGCTCTATAGAGCAAAACACTATCTAGTTTACTTAAGAATTTTTCTCTTTCTTTTGGATCAGCTTTGATAATTGCTTGAGCATAAGCTTCTGAAGCGTTTTGACAAATTTCTGGTGATACACCATAAGGCATAGCTCCAGGAATACTTCTTAAGAAAGTAGCCATTGTTTCTAATTCGATAGCTCTCTCTTCAAGATCCAATCTATTTTGTAAACGATCAAAGATTTCTCTTTCTTCTTCATTTCTTATCTCTTTACGATCTTGATTTAAAGTACGTAAAAAAGAATTAACACGATGTTTTACAGTTTCTTCTGAAGCACCTGTTCTTAATTGTTCTTCAATATATTGATTAACATCTGTTTTAGGTTCTTTACGACGAGATGCTTTCTTTTTTCTAGAGTAATATAATTTGTATAAACTATCTAAATCGACAACATAGTAAGTTTCAACATCTTTATCAATTGCTCTACTAATACTACCTACTATAATTTTGTCATTATAAGGTTCTTTTTTTGTTTGCATGTATTTCACTTCCGGTGAATTATTCTACAATAAGGCTTTTTATTTGTCAAAAGTATTATAAATCTTCTTGAAATCACCATGGACTCCGACACCATTTGCTTTAGCTATAAATGCTTTTGGATCTAAGAATGCTAGGTTTCTTTCTAAACGTAATTCTTCATATTTAGAAAGAACTGCTAAGCAAATATAAGTTTTGGAATCATCATAACCGCCATGGGCTTCCCAATAAGTTACATCACGATCAAGTTTCTTTTTAATAAATTCTATTATTTTATCTGGTTTTTCTTTAGTAAAGATGAATGCTTGTGAACAAACATTTTGTTCATGGGCTTGATCTACTGTAAGGTTAGTTATGACTGAATAAATAATAGAATAGATCATTATTTCTAAACCATATAATAAACCACATATAGCATAAACAATAGCATTAACAATAATACCTATTTTACCAATAGATAGATTTCTATTTTTCTTAGCGATTAAATTACCAATTATTTCAGTTCCACCACCAGATGCACCTGCAGATAAATACATACCAGTACCATAACCACATACAATAGCACCTATAAGGATAGAAGCTAAGATATTATCTACTAAAGGATCTTCTGGTATAGGAATAACTGTTAAGAAGATTGTTTGTAAAAGAATTATTACTAGTGATCTAGCTAAGAATCCTTTACTAACTTCCTTATAAGCTAAAATAAATAAAGGTATATTAAAGATTAAATTAATAATACCAGCAATATCAAAATTAACATTTATATTAAAGGCATTAACTAATAGAGTTCTTACTAACTGAGCTGTACCTAAAACACCACCATTATATAAATGATTAGGCATGATAAATAAATTTAAAGCTAGACAGAAAAGAAAGATTCCTGTTACGGCTTTAGCTAATTCAAACTTATTCCATTTAAATACTTTCTTAATAAATATCATATAACCACTACCTTTAGCGAGATAAATTATAACATAAAAAAAGAATAAAAGATAGACATCTCTTATTCATCACTATCATCTTTACCAGTTAATAACAATATAGCAACAAAAACAAATAATGCTACTAAAATACCTATGGGAATAATTACGCCTAACATTGTTACACCTTCTATCATCTAAATAATATCACATATTTGTTAACTGTATATTTATTATTATTTAATTATTTACATTATTTGATAGTTTTTAAATATTCTAAGAATTCTAATTCATTTGGTTTCATATTAATATAATTATTAATATTTAAATCTTTAAAACTATTAATAAATAGTTCTTTTTTATAAATATCTTTATCTAATTTTAAAAATATTTCTTTTAAATCACATGATGTTTTAAAGATACGCATTTTATAGGCATTTTTAATGCGAGGATTAGTTTCTTTTAACATACGAAGATATATTTCATTAAAGAAAGCCAATTGATTATTTAATTCTTTGGGACCTATTTCTTGATGAACTATAGAATATGGATTGCTATAGTACTTATACCATATTTTATCTACGATACCTATTCTATTTAGATTAGGCATTAGATCTATAACAAATAAAGTATCTTCACTTATTTTAATAATAGGATTAAATCTAATATCTTTAATAATGCTTCTTCTATATAGTCTAGTATAGATACGACCTGTAGGTGTATCTTTTATTTCTTTATTATCATTAGATAATTTACCTGATAATAATTTATCAAAGTATTTATCTTTATCTTTTCCTTCATAGATATGTAAGCCACTTTCACATAATCTAGTTCTTTTTATTTCATTATCTTTTATTTCTAAATAACCACCAACTATCATATCTAGGTTATTATTTGTTAATAGTTCTAGAGATTCAGATAAAAAGTTTTCTAATACTTCATCATCACTATCAACAAAAGTTAGATATTCTGAAGTAGAAAGAGATAAACCTATATTTCTAGCATTAGATACTCCACCATTAGGAATGTGTTTAACAGTAAATTTAGGATGATTAGAACAATAATCATCTAGTATATTTGCTGTGGTAGTTGCACTACCATCATCAATTATTATTACATGATAATTAGAATATGTTTGCTTATTAATACTATTTAAACATCTTAATAAATCTTGTTCTGGCGTGTTATATACCGGTACTATAATATCAATCATATATAATCCTCCTATTAATATTATATAACAAAAGAAAAAGACCAACCAGTCAAGTTGATCATTTCTTTCGAACACATAACCCTTTTGGAACTATAACGTGCACATTATAGTTTGAATTATTTACACTTATTTGAGTGACTTCTCATTACTCACTACTTTTCGTTCGAGGAATTGTTTGGCAAGTAAGATAAAACCCACAATATTAAAGCTGCTACTATATAGTCAACGCTATAGCCTAAAGAACAATTTTCGTCCTTCTAATTATATAATAACAGGTCCGCGAAATATTGTAATAAATGAGTTTTATAGTGTACCATCAAAGATATAGTTGTTTTTATTACACCTATACCTTCTAACCAAGAGAAGTTTTTCACTCCCCTTGGATAATATAATTATACCATATATTTTTTGTTGTAAACACTTTTTTGTTAATTTACAATATAGTTGTCAGCAAATTTTACATATGGTTTTTATAATAACTTTGTTATGTTATCAGTCATTCTTTCTTCATAAGAAGGAAAACCTGATAATTCATAGTGTTTCGTCATTCTTTCTTCTGCTATTTTAGCTAAAACAAACCTGGCTTTAGCTGAGTATGTAGATGCCCACTCTAATAAAGCTTCTATATAGTCACTAGATAATTCATGTCTTAAAGCATTATATATTGAATATGGTTTACTTGAAGCATCTAAATCATTTAATAATTTTATTAATCTTCTTAGACCATCTAGATGATATCTTTTAACAAAGTTATCCATTTGAACTTGAGAAAAACCATGTATCATATTGTTATCTTTATTGTCTTTGATACGTTGTTCTTTTGTTCTTATTTGATCAAAAGCTATTATGTTACTATCAGTTGGTATTGTATGTTCAGCATAGATACTTTCTTTTCTTTGTTCTAAAGCAAATAGTTTGGCTAACATATCTTTATATCTAGCAAAGAAAGCTGCTTCTTTCTCAGTATGTTCTTCTCTTAGAAAGTAACCTTCTTCATTTGCTGATACAGAATTAACTACATATGTTATTTGTTGTTTTTCTGGGTCATAATGAAAATCAGATAAATAAGTAAATGTATGAGGATAAGTATATTCCCATAATGAATCTATTGTTATTGTTTTAATTATATTTTGAATATAGGTATCTATTTTAGATAGTCTTCTTTTACCAAAGAAGTTTAGTTGATCTATTACATGATGATATGTTTTTCTTTCTTCTTCTTTAGCTCTATCTCGATCAAGATTAAAAGTAGTTATGTTTCGGGTATTAAGCATAACAAAAACCCCCTTAAAGTGTTTTTTATGTTAGCACTTTAAAGAGGGTTTGTAAATCTACTAGTTGCAGACATCTTGATCTAAGCCGTGACCTCCTGGGTTAGTAAAAGTGCAGCAAGAATAAGAAAATCCTTGGCCTGAAGAACAACGTCCATTACATCCTGAGCCATCAGGACACTGTGAATCTCTTACGCATTGTGCACAAATGCCAACATTTCCTTCTGGTTCGCCACCAGATGTATCTCCATCACAAGTTAATCCACGTGAATGATAAACGGTTCTAGTATCAGTTTTACATTGCTTACCATCACAATCAGTTATTTCCGTATTTTGCCATGGTTGCCATTCATTCCAAGTATCGCAACCGCATAAATCTATGTCTCTATTATATGTTGCACAACCACAGCATTCTACTCTTGAACATTGATTTGGCGCGTCATCAGTAGCGTAGCAACACCAGCCGTCGTAGTAACAAATTTCAGGGCAACTTCCTCCACAGTTTACCCAACTTAATCCCATATTGTTACAAGTTGAATGATTTAAAGTGGTTGGGGTAGAAACAGGATGTGTTCCACAACAAGTATTAGTACATGTTGCTGGGGTTTGACAGCCTGCTTCTTTACATCTTTTACCTCTATTACATGTTGCTCTACGATATTGATTTGTTGAATCAACGTAAGCAATACAGAAGTTACTATTACCTGCGCCATCTGTAACAGTATATCTTGTATCTTCTTTAACGTTTGAAAAAGCTCCAGCCCCTGATGCACAACCACTATGAGCATCACTACATGAAACATTAAATGCTATACCATTTGTTGTACATTGATTAGTAAGATTAGTAATACTACATGATGGTTTTGTATTATCAAAATATAATTCAATAGGAATTCTAAATGGTGCTCCTGTAGCACTATAGGTATTTCCATTTACAGTTACTTCAGTTATTGGATTACCAGCTATATCTTTAAAATCATCCACGTAAATCCATAGATAAAATACGCCGGTTAAAGTAACCCCTTGTATTCTCAAGTTATTATAGGTACCCCTAGCCCATAGTCCTTCAGCATTATATACTTCAGAGGCATAATAGTTAAGATTGTACCTTGTACCAGCAGCGTTACTGATTTCAAAGCGGATATTATTTGGTCGCGCTGCTCCACTTAAATTGTCTGTAAATACGTATTCAATTTTTTTATCTTGAGTATATACAGATGGATTTTGAATTTCTATTTCTAATGTTGGAGGTGTCTTATCTATTTTTAAATTTCTAGTTGCGTTTCCTGTTTTACCTGCTAATGATTTAGCAAAGCAATAATAGTTAATACCTGCTCTAGTTGTCTCTTCAGTAACTTCATCAGTTTGAACTTCGGTTTGAGTTTGATAGCTAGCAAAGCCAGTATATATTGGAGCGATTGTTCTACTGATACCAATATTAACACCACTGATACTTGCTGGCGGTGTATTTTGGGCACCAGGAGTTACATTACTTATATACCAACCATTATCTCCTTCTGTACCATGAAATAAAATCTCGCAACCTGGTTCAACAGGATCAATATTATTTATTTCAAATTCTAATTTATATGACTTAGATATATTACCAGCATTGTCTTCTGTCCAAACATAATATTTACCTATTTCTAGATCAGTAGCCGTACCTTTATAATTAATTGGTTTTGGATCGTTTCTATCAAAAGTATTTGGATCTCTAGATATATAGAAATATCTTGCTCCACTACCTTTTCCATCATCTACTCTAATATTAACAGCTTGATCTTCTGTTAACCAATCGGTGTTATTAGATATAGTAGCAGTAGCTTCTTCTTTATCAAATCTAATTGTATAAGCACGACTCTTTGATCCTTCTCCAGGTATATCATATGTAACTACTACTTTAGTATCTAATAATAATTCTGATTTTATATAGTAAACGTTATAATAAAGTTTAGAATCAGTTTCACTAACAAATGATGTCCCAGAATACTTAGCTAAATTATCTTTACTTTTAGTAATAGTGTTACCTTCAAAGTCATAAGATATACTTGTTGCTCTAGTATCGTAAGTATCGCTATTTACAATAATAACAATATCTTTATTAGTCCATTTTGCGATAGATCCACTACCAGTTAAGTTATCTCCATTAGAAGATACTACTCTAATTTTAATATTACTATCTACTAAAGATTGGGAAGCTAATTTACAATTATAAACACTATTATTAAACTTAGAAATTACAACACCATTTTGAAATGATAAATCAATTGTATTACAAATCATATTCTTTCCATTAACTGGATTTTTAATTAAAGCTAGTCCATCAGTACCAACTTCATCTGCTGATAAATATCCTTCAACTACTAATGTGTTTACAGATATACTCATTCTATTTGTTATATTATTTTCTCTTGCCCATTTTTCAGCAGCTGTTTCTATCTGCTGTATTTTGGCTTCTAAAGTTTTCTTTTTAGATGATTCACTTATTCCACGATAAGTAGAAACTGCTACAACAGAAAGAACAGCTATAAGAACTATAACTGCTAACATTTCTACTAATGTGAATCCATTATTATTCTTCATAGAATCACCTATTCTATAAATAATTATAACATATAAAAAAGCAATTAGTTTAACTAATAGCTTTTTTATTTATAACATTTATCACAACCATATTCGCAAGTACTTGTGTATGATGCACAATTAGATTGTGTTGTCCAAGTACAAGCAACTCTTCCACTACTTATAACATCACAATTCCCTTGGCAATTGTTAGCACAAACTCCAGAGCTTTGATAATATACAACATGATTAACTGGTCCAGGTACGCAGACACTATCTGAACCAGTATAACAATTGTCACAATTACAGTCGTATTCTGTTACCTCACCTGTACATGTTGTTGAGTTACCTGCATTATCTTTTACAGTATATGTAGTGGTTGATTTAACACCAGTGTGTGTTCCTTGATCATCGCCAGATGAAACACAACCACTTTCACCATGAAGTTGGTTACCTTCTTCACCGCTACATTTTACTTCAAATGTTACACCATCGGTTGTTTCTGTATGGGATTTAGTTATTTCACATTTTGGATCATCACGATCAGAATAGATATCATGATAGAATGGAGTGCAGTATGCTATAGCTCCGGAATTAGTTTGTAGAGCCATTTTACAGTTTCCACCTTTACACCATCTATCATAAGATTCACCTTGATAAATTGGCCAATTTCCTATCCAGCTACAATCAGCTCCCCAAATACCTTCGTTACCTGAACCACCTGGTTTACAACCGCTTATTGGAGGTGTATTAAGTCTTGCACTAACTGGAACAGAAGCTGCATTTGTCCATGATGTATTACCAAAATTAGAGCATCCTCCATTTGTGGCTTCTGAACCATCATCTTTTTTGAAAGTATAACTATCTGTAGTAATATTTCCTGCTTCGTCTTCAACATAACAATATGCAGTTAGAGCTGTACCATTCTCACTAAAAGATAATTGAGTTTGTTCATTTTTAGGATTTGGTGTCTTTGCTAAACCATAAGTTTTTACACCGCTCTCAGGACTAGGCACGTCTTGAAAACTAGCTGTAATAGTAACTTCTGATGATTTATACCATTCATCATCTCCATCTGGCCCTGGTTCATATAAGTTACATCTTGGTTTTATATGTTCTTGATATACGTTAATAGGACAAACAGTTGTGTTACCGGCATTATCTCTAATAACCATTGTGTCAGTTTTAACGTTCTTGTCTGGACCATAACCTGCATTAAAGAAACGAGCTGCGCAACCACTTTGATCTGTTGTTCCATTATTGTCTAAACAATATTGACTAACTATATATGTTGTATTAGTCCAGTTTGTTTTACCACCTACGCCATCACATACTGGTGGTGTATTATCAAAATATAAGTCAATAGGAATTCTAAATGGTGCTCCTGTAGCACTATAGGTATTTCCATTTACAGTTACTTCAGTTATTGGATTACCTGCATAATCAGTAAATCCATTTGCTCTAATCCATAAGTACCATGTACCAGTTATCGTTTCAGTTGTCGTAAAATCTTTTGTAACAACTGCATTATTTTGAGCAGATGTTGTAATTACAACATTTGACCATGAAGTTGGTTCTACTGTATTAGACATTGATAAACCATACTGTACAGTAGTTGATTCATTTAAACCACTTAAACTATCATGAATTCTTACATGAACAGTTTTATGTTGTTCATGAGTATTAGGATTATCAACAGTAATATTTAATGTTGGTGGTGTTCTATCTAAATATAGTCTAGCACTTGCATTACGGTATGTTCCTGCTAATGTTTTAACATGACAATAATACATTGTTCCTTCTTTAGGTGTGTTTTCTTCTCTTATTTCACCTAAACCTTCGATTGTATCCCCGTATTGAGCAAAGGCAGTATAAACTGGATTATCTTCTTCCATGTTAACACCAACGTTATTTCCACTAATACCAGCTGGTTCAGTTGTTTCACCACCTGGTGTTACGATACCTTCTATGCCAACGCCTTTATACCAGCCATGATCTCCTAAAGTTCCATGGAAATTAACCTTACATGCTGGTATAGATTTATCAACATTATTAACTTCTAAAATCATTTTATAAGTATGAGATATATTTTTAGCATTATCTTCAGTCCAAATATAATATTTTCCTACATCTAATCCTTGAAGAGTTACAGTTGGAGTAGCTATTTCTCTTGTAGCATTATTAATATTAGTATCTCTTGAATAATAAATAGCTGCTGGTCCACTACCTTTTCCATCATCAATTGTTATTGTGGCTTTTGAATTAGAAGTAATCCATTCACTATTACTTTTTAAGGAAACTGTCGCTTCTTCCTTATCGAATCTGATTGTGTAAGCACGACTCTTTGTGCCTTCACCAGGAATAGCATATGTAACTATTATTTTAGAATTTAGTAACAATTCTGATTCTATATAGTAAACATTATAATAAAGTTTTGTATCTACTTCATCAATAAAACTAGTTCCAGAATACTTAGCTAAAGTATCTTTATTCTTAGTAACAGTATTACCTCCAAAGTCATAAGAGATACTTGTTGCTTTAGGATCATATTTATCACTATTAACAATTATAACTACATCTTCATTTGTCCATTTAGCGATAGAACTGTTACCTGGGCCAGTTAGATTTGTTCCACTTCTTGAAACTACTCTAATATTTATATTACTATCTACTAAAGATTGAGTAGCTAATTTACAATTATAAACACTACTATTAAATTTAGAAATGACCACACCATTTTTGAATGATAAATCAACTGTATTACAAATCATATTTTTTCCATCAACTGGATTTTTTATTACAGCTAAACCATCTGTACCAGCTTCATCTGCTGATAAGTAACCTTCTACTACTAGGTTATTAACAGATATATTGGTACTATTAGTTATATTATTTTCTCGAGCCCACTTTTCAGCAGCTGTTTCTATTTGAGATATTTTAGCTTCTAAGCTTTTTTGTTTAGATGATTCACTAATTCCACGATAAGTAGAAACTGCTACAACAGAAAGAACAGCTATAAGAACTATAACTGCTAACATTTCTACTAATGTGAATCCTTTACGCTTTATCATAATCATCACTATTATAATTATAACAAAAAATAACCATATTAGATATGGTTATTTTAGTTTAATTTTGGTGATGATAAAGATTCTTCATGTTGTTTATGTATTTGATAGAATGCTTCTCCTCTTACTGAGTATTTCTTTATCATTTTTAATAAACGTGGTAAATAATTAGCTATAGCCATTTTATGACCATCCAAGAAATCTTCTTTTTCAGGGATGAAAGCAAATGGTCCCATTTCTTCAAGATATTCTGTGTATAAAGTATCTAAGTCTTTTTCACCATTTAAAGCGTTTAACCATCTTAATAGACGTTTTAAACCATCTTTTTGGTATAAACCTAGGAATCTATATATTTCTTTTATTTCTCCTAATACGAAGTTTTCAGTATGGTGAATTGGAGAAGTACATATCTGTAATTTAGTATTTTCTCTTATTGAAGGATCAATACGTTTCATTGATTTACGTCCTTCTTTAGTAAGAGCTATAGTTCTATCTAATTCTTCTCTATATAATAAATAATAATAGTTTAATACTTTTTCTACTCTAGCTAATTCTTGAAATACTTTTTTATTATATTCAAAGTAGTCAATGGCTTCCCTAGTAGATGTGTCATCTACATAATAACCATTATGAGATTTCTTTATTTTATTAGTTTTATATACAATTGCTTTTTCATGAGGATTAAATCTAAAATCAGATCTATTTACTAAACCAGAAGAAGTAAAACGCCAGCGATGATTATCTTCTAACAAGGCTATAAGAAGATTTCGGTAATTATAGTATTTTTCATAATCTTCATTATTTGGATCATTTTGTCTTACTAAATAGCTTAATATTTGATGAAAATTATCTTGTTCAATTAGATAATATTTATGACGATTTTCTTCTAAAGCTGTTTCTCTTGTCTTATTCATAGATGATCCCCCTTTTCTTGGTTGTATATAATAGCATAAGAAGATAAAAATAACAAATTCCTGTAATATAGCAAAGAAAAAAAGTCATTAGTATGACTTTTTTACATGTTAGGTGCACTTGGTGCTTCTTGTACTTCAGTTGTAGGTGTCTCTAATTCAAATGATAATGATCCATCTAATTTTCTTAATTCTTGTTTGGCCATTTTAGCAAATAGTTGTCCTCTTACAGAATATTTATCAACTATTCTTAATATCATATAAGGCATTCTTGCAATTTCCATTAATTCTTCATTATATTCATTTGGTTCTAATAAAGTAACTATTCTTCCATATGATTTAACAAATTTATCTACATATCCTTTTAAATTTTCAACACTATCTAATTCATTTAAAATAGTAATTACTCTATGAATGAATAAACCACCATATGCATTGAATAAACCATGTGTATTAGATATAGCTATTTTAACTTTTTCATTTAATTTTTCTTCAAAAATTTCTGGTCTTTTAACATATGGTATAGGTTTTAATTCTTTTAGTAATGCTGGGTCGATTGCAGATTTCAATTTACGATTACCCATACAATAATTATAAGCATTATCTATTTCTTCTTTATGTGCTTCATAAAAGCTATCAAGAACAGTTTCTATTTTACCTAATAACTCAAATGCTTTAAGATTCTCATCAAAAAAGCTTTGAGCTCTTTCTGTTCCAAGTCCTACTGGTGCATAAACACCATTTACCCTTCCAATGCGATTAGTCCTATAAACTATTTTATGATCTTCATATTGAAAGTTTGATCTATTTATAAAGCCATCTTTGTCATGGCGCCATGTGCCTTCTTTTTCAATCATTTCAATTGTAGAACTTTTCATTCTTATGTATAATGGTATTCTACAATCTTCTTGACTATATTTTTCTCCTAATAAGAATAAAATACGATTAAATGTTTCTTCTTCAAATTGATGTCTACGTCTTAATATGTATTCTTCTTCTACTAAACTAGCAAGTGACATTTAAAAATTTCCTCTTTTCTTTTATGTTTATACCTTCATAATTATTTAATTATGCGTGTCCAAGCCCTGTTCCTTCTTTTGTTAAATCTGGTTCTTCTGCTCCGAAATATCTCAGTTCTTTTTTTACAACGCTTTCAAATTTTTTCCCAATAATAGAATACATTCCAACTAACCTAGCAATTACAAAAGGTGCCTTAGCATAAGTAAGTGTAATAGAATCAAATCTATCATCTGGTACTATAGCTGCTAATGGAGCTACTCCTTTAGCAAATTCTTTAGCATAGCTTTCTACATCTTCTACTTTGTCTAAATCATTTAAGATCTCAGTCACTCTAATAATTAAAGCACTACCATATCTATCAAGTAAGTCTTTAACATAAGTTGTTTCTTCAATTATATATTTTTCAGTTTTTCTTGTTATTGGTGGTAAGTATGGTAAGTTATTAACGTTTCTTATTGCTTCTGCACCATATATATCTTTTGCTGCTTGTGATGATAAATATGTTTCTACTATGACAGCATCTACTTCTCTTTTATGTTCTCTATAAAAACCATCAAGTACTATTTCTATTTTACCTAGTAATTCAAAAGCTTTAGCATTTTTTTCAAAGTATGCTGTTTTTCTTGGTGTAAGTGTTCCATCAATACCATAAACACCTTTTACTTTTTTTATTTCATTTGATACAAATGCTATTTGATCACTAGTAAAACGAAAATTAGATCTGTTAACAAAACCATTTCTAGTACGTTTCCAAGTACCGCCTTGTTCTAGAATTTCGATAGTAGATTTTTTCATACCTACATATTCTTGAATCATGTGATCTTTTGGATTTACTTTTTCAGCAACAGTTATTAAAGCATCATCAAATACTCTTTCTTCATATTCATTTCTTCTTGCTAAACTATTACTTTCTGCTAGTTTTCTTGCAAATGATTCATCAGTATATCTTCCAGTGTTACTATTTGATCCAGGATAATCAACCTTAATATCTCTACTCTCAAAGTGTTCTTTTTCAGCACTATATAAATCGTCTATTTTAGACATAAGAATTCCTCTTTTCTTGGTTATTTATACTAACACAAGCTATATTATTTGTAAAATAAAAAACTAGTCTTATGACTAGTTTTATACTTTTGGTGTACCAAATTCTGCTTTTTGTCTTTTTTGAGTTAGATATAAATCTCTTATATAATCTCCTCTAATTGAATAAAAACTCATTACTTTTAATAATCTTTCATCATAGAATTCTTCATGATATTTACCAGTAACAGCACCAGGTGCTAGTTCTTCTGTTATATCAGCTAATAAATCTTCAGTAGATTTATAACCATTACATTCACTTAACCATTTAAGGAGATTTATAATACCTCTTTCACCGTAAACAGAAGCAAAAGTATCTACTGTACCACCTAAATATTGTGCTTTATTTTCATTAGGTGTTTCAATTGGTGGTTCAGTTGGTGTTAGATGAAGATAAGTTCTTATCTTCTCTTCTATTTTATTTATATCTTCTATTGATTTACATTGTTCCATTAATGGATCAATTATATGTTTATATTCTAAATACATACTATGAATTATTCTATCTATTTTAGTAAGTTCAGTTAATGCTTCACGATGATAATTAAAATGAGAAACAGCTTTTTCTGTACAGGTATCATCTACATAATAACCTTCTTCATTTCTTAAGATAACATTAGCTACAAAACTAATTTCATTATTAGCATAAGAATGATCAGATATATTTAAAAAGCCATTAACTGTGTATTGCCATCTATGATCTGATTCAACAGAAGCAATTAATCTTTTACGATAATTTAATAAACCATTTAATTCATCATATTTATTCATATCATGTTTTAATAATAGATATCTTAAGGCTCTTAAAACAGTTTGTTCTTTTATTAAGCGATATCTATCATCTAGTCTTCTTCTCAATAATTCTTCTGTATTCTTCATGTGCATTATATACCACTCATTTCATAGTTTTCTATGATAACACAAAGAAGATTTGATGAAAAGAAAAAACACTATTAATAAATAGTGTTTTTACTAAATATCAAACTTAGTTGTATTTGATTTACCATATAATCTTCTATATGTAGAAGATAATTCTTTTCCTCTAGGAGAATACCTGTTTATTACTCCTAATAATACTCTAGTAAAATTTATGTGCATTCTTTTACTATTTAAATATTCAGGATCTTCACTTAATTCTAAATTTTCTTGAGCTTTATCTACATCATTTTTAAATTCTTCTACTAGTGTTTCTATATTAAAAGGTTCATTTAATTTATTTAACCATCTTACTAATAGTTCTATACCTATATTACCAAAATACATAAAGAACATCTCATTATGATTTTTGGCAAAATCTAATCTTATTTCAAATAGATTTGGATGCATAATACCAATGAATTGCATTCCTTTTTCTACACCAGCATCTACTTTATCTTGATACATATGATAATATCTAGCAATTATTTCATCTAGTCCAGCTAGTACTTCAAAATCTCCCTTATGAGTAGTAAGTCTTTCTATAGCTTCATTTGAACCATCATGGAAATAAGAATTACCATGTTTAGTAATCTTATGAGTGTCAAATGTTATTTCTTTAGCTTCTTCATCATATTTAAAGTTTGTTCTTGTAACAAAGCCATTATATGATGGTTCCCATCTATTATCTATACATATAGCTTTAGCTAAAATACGATGTTGATCAAAATATTTATATATAGATATATCATGAGGTGACTCATCTAAATGTTCATGAATGATTCCCATACGTATATATCTATCTCTAGTCGTTTCTATTTTAGTATCTCTTATTTCAGTCATTAATTCTTCTAATTTACTCATACCATAACCCTCTTTGCTGCTAATTATAATAACATATATTGATTTGAAGGCAAGAAAAAAGCACTATTTTGAAATAGTGTTTTCTTAGTTTCCTTTTTCCAATTATTTGATCTTAAAAAAAATAGAATCTATAATTAATTTGACGTTCGGTTTTAATTCTTTAATGAATAGTGGGAATATAAATATTGTTGATATTTGTGTAATCAAGCTTGCTAAGGCAGCACCTGTAGCGCCTAAGCTAGGTATCATAAAGTAATTTAGAACTATATTACATATAGCACAAGGTATGTATATGTATTTTAAAAAGTTTTGTAAATTTTCACATACAACCCATGGATCTCTTGCAACGCCCAAATACGAAAACGCAGTATACCACGTTAAAACCCTTAGGACTTCAATTGATGCTGCATATTTTTCTCCATATAATAAGTTTATTATTAAATTGGAAAACAGAGTTATAAATAGTGATATTATTAGTGATATATAAAATACTGTTGCGTATAGTTGCTTATTTTTTCTTTCATATTCGTGTTTATTCTTATTATGTAATTCCATTATTACAGGAGTTACAGAAGTAATTATAGCAGAAAGTAGTATTCCGCTTAGACTTGCAATTGTAATAGCTGTGCTATAGTAACCTACTTCAGTTTCATTAACCATTTGTTTTAACATAAATTTGTCAGTTGAATTGTATAAAGCTATCATCATTCCACTAATGATAAAATGGTAACTTTTTTTTAATATGTTTTTACTTTGATCTTTCGAAAACGACAATTTTGGCCCCTTTTTTCTTTTATAAATATAATATAAAAGAATTGCAATGACAATAAATTCTATTGAATTTGATAATGCAAACCATTTTACGCTTTTCCCCGTTACTAATAATATAATTTTATAAATTGCCATTGCTATATATGCTATCGTTGATGAAAGCTCTACGTATTTAGATTGAAGTTTAGATTGAAACCAATACTTGAATGTTTCAAACACGTTAAACATAATAGAAATACTATATAAAAAAACAATAATAGTTGCTAAATAATCTCCTTTATCAACTAAAAATGATATTCCTATAATTGTCAAAAGTGATAAAAAACTAGATATTAATTTTAATACTATTGTTGTACCTATGATTTCTCCTTCTTTTTCAGGATTATCTATAAATTCTTTTACAATAATAGAATTAATTCCTAATGAACAGATAGATGTAAAGAAAGTTGTGTATGCCGTAGCATAACCTATCAATCCGTAATTAGAAGGACCAAGATATCTAGCAGATAATAGTCCAACAATAAAACTTAAAAACATGTAAAAAATTCTACCAGCTAGTATCCAACTAATGTTTTTTAAGACTTTGCTATTCTTTATTTTACTAATCATTTGTCTCACTTCCATACCAATTGTCTTTTACTCTTAATGCAATACTACACGGTCCATCTTTGTATTTATTAAAACTTTTATTGTTAATTATTGACTCTGATAATTCTATTAATCTCTTTGCTGCTTCTTGAGGATTCCATAGATTAATTATAGAATTATATGCGTTTAAACCTATTCTTTGTGGTAATTCTTTGTTATCTAATACTAGTTTTAATGTATGATATAATTCGTTAATGTTTCCATTTTCATAAATAAAACCATTTTCACCTTTTTTTATTAAAAATGGAACTGATCCTATTTCATGCGAAGCAATTACTGTGCATGCACTATTCATGGCTTCGTTTAGTACGGCTCCCCAGCCTTCACCTCTATCAGAAGTAAATAAGAACACTTCACTTTTTTCCATATATTCTCTAACTTTCTCTGGTGGCATAGAGCCTAATAATTCTATATTATTTTCAAGTTTATTTTCTTTAATTTGATTATCAATGTAATCAAATAATTCGCCTGTTCCAATCATGTTGATTTTGAAATTATAATTTTCTTTTCTTAACTTTTTAGCTATTTTTAAAACTATTTCCGGATGTTTCCAATCTAAAAATCTAGCAACCCATAGAATAGAATTTTTTTCTTTTGATTTGATTATATTATTTATATTCGGATATTTAATTGTTTCAGGAAAATATCCCCATTTATATGTTTTATTAATATATGCTTTAGCCATATTAAAATCATTTGCAGCATATGCGGAAGCACATAATAAATATGTGTTTTTTCTTTCTAAAAGTGCTCTTTTTACTAAAAGTGAAAAAAAAGTTTTAACAGCAAATCCTTTTTTGAAGACTCTTTCAGAATACCTAAAAACAATTTTATTTTGCTTAAGTCTTTTTCTTATGTATTTGTCTGGAGCGCTTCCAATGATTACTATATCACTCTCTAATGCCAATTTGTAGGGTAATCTTTCATCTTCATATGCTCTTACAACAAAGTCGTATTTACTATTCATATCTTCATATCCAAGGTTAATTCTTTCGCTTGGTATTTTTTGTGTTGCTACAAATTTAAAATCATTTCCCAAAATTTTTATCATTTCTTCACAAAAAGGAAGTTGATGATGATTTAAAAAGTTTGAAAAAAAAGTGATTTTCATATAAATATCTCCTTTATATCTTTTCATTATGTTATTTTATAAAATGATTACCAATAATGTTTTAGCCAACTATTCGTCTGTATGCTCAATATATGCATTGATATATTTGTCTACCATTGTAGATTCGCTCAATAAATTTCTATCTTTCAAATTAAAATTCTTTTTATTGTTAATAATGTTGTCAATGTATTCTTTTAGTATATATATATCTTCATGAACCTTTGCTTTATCTATAACATAACTTATATTATCTTTATTTTCTATATATTTTACAAATTCTGGGCTTCCTCCTGTATCATAAGTTAATACTGGTGTCCCACAAGCTATTGCTTCCAAATTAACGGTCGGATAGGTGTCTTCATAAGTTGGATTAAGCATTAAATCAACACCACTATATATTTTTGCTAATTCTTCTTGGTTTTCAGTTCTTGAAATACCTATTATATTACTTGGTAATTGTTTTATTTGCTTTCTATTAAGTCCAACCAAAAAAATGGCATAGGAATCATCTAATATTTTGGATAGTTTTACAAAATCCTTTAATCCTTTTCTTTTACTCCAAGTACTTGCAACTCCTAGTATTGTTTTTTTCCCTTCTAAATTATATTTGGTTTTAAAATCATTTTTTGTATATTTGAATGTATTAATATTTATTCCATTATTAATTACTTCTACTGTTTTCTGCTTTAAGAAAGACTCTTTGACATAATTAGCTAACCACTGACTAGGGGTAATTATCGTTAGTTTTAAATTTGATAATAACTCCTTTTTTTTGTTGAATAACCATGTTGTTTTGTCTGTATATGCAATTGGTCTATCGTTAAGCATAGGACAGTTATGACACATTTTTCTCCATTTAAAGCATTTAACCATCTCGAAATGCACACATTTTGCTGTAAATGCCCAACAGTCATGGAATGTCCAGAAAACTTTGATGTTATTTTTTTTAATATAATTAAATAACATTTCAATATTTATATTATTATTATGTAGATTGTGTAATTGAATAATATCCGGTTTAATTGTCTCAAGTTTGCTAATTATCTTTTTGGTATTGTTAAATGATGCAAACCCTTGTTTCCCAGCTATTCTAGAATATATTTTGTGATATAATTCCCCTATATTATCATGAATTTTAAATTCATTTATATTATTACCTTCTTTTCCAATCGACCAAATCGCGTAAGAATCATAACCTCTTTTTAACAATTCTCTATGCACGCTAAGCATTATTTTGCCAGTTGATCCATTAGAAAAAGCATTAATTTGAACTATTTTCATTTTTACCTCCAAAAAGGAACATATGGAAATATGTCTAAGTTATTATTCCCTACGTAGCCATTATAAATAAAATATGTCATAAAGAATACAACCATTATTATAAGTGCGAACTGTGATAATTTTTTATAAGATTCTTTTGTATTTGTTATTATTTTCGGAATCAAAATTGGTATAAATAATAGCGCATAATAGTTCAACCTCATAACATTCATATTTATTGAAACGAACATTTGAAATAATGTTGCTAATAACAGTAAGTTTCTAAAGCCAATAACCTCTTTATCCATTTTTTTCTTATCTGGAATGGTGAAAGAAAAAATATCAAATATTATTAGTAAAATTAAAATTGTATATTGTCCTGTTGAAGTTACAACTCCATATGATTCTTGATAAATAGTGTTACTAAATTTTATAAGATATAGAAATATTTGTGTTCTAAAAATATATGTTATTAAAAAGAATGGTATTATAATATACAACCAATTCTTATTAACTTTGCTATGATAAATAGGATAAAATAACAGTGCAACAGCTGCTGATATGTGAAACAACATTATTGCTAAAATACATATAATATATTTTACTGGTTTTTGTTCTTGAACATATTTGAAAGCTAATACGACTAACCCCATCGCAATGGCTTGTCTTAGCCCTGAGAAAAACATAGGAAATGGAGCTACTGTTAAAAATAAAGCTATAGTTAATAATGCATTATCGGTTTTTTTACTATAAAAAATTGCAATGGGAATAATTGATAAAATAGCAACCGTTGCCAAAAACATTTGATAATTACCACCCAATTTAATAATAAGCTTATTAAGAATGAAGTAAAGTACTTCACCTTTTTGTGAAAAAGATAATATATTTTTGAGATTATAACCCTTCATAGTATCAAAGAAATATTCATACATTTTTAAATCTCTTCCACATGTTATTCCTCTAAATGATAGAATTAATAATAATATTATGAAAAACAAACAAATACACTGCTTATTCCATTTTTTCCCAGCTATTCTGCCTATTAAATAGATAATAGTTGGTATAATTACTAATAAATAATACGGGATCATATTATTCTCCTTTCGTTGTTTTTATTAAATTAAGAAACGAATTTCTTAGTATGATTTGATTTTTTATGGTATCGTGGTTTTCCATCGCAAATTCCCTTATTCTTTTTGAATCTTGTAGTAAATTATCATTATTTATAAGAGTTATTATTTTATTTTCAATATCTTTTAAGTCGTTAATAACATATGCGCCAGGAATCTTCTCTATATATTTTATAGAAGAAAGATTTTTTGGACCAATTCCTATAAAGCCACTTCCACTCTGCATACAGTCTATTATTTTTGTTGAAAAGGAATACTTTACGTAATTAATTTGTTTTTCTTCAAATGATTCAACATGTAAAACGTAATCTGAAGAATTTTCTATTTTTAATATTTCTTCAAAAGCTCTTTTTCCTATAATTTGAGAACAATTATCGATATTGAGCTTTTTTTCTAATTCTTTCGTTATCGTATCACCTGTATATATCTCGAGAATTGCTTTTTTTTGATTTGTTTCATTATTAGTTTTTATGGCATTAGCTATAATAGATAATACATTTTCTCTTCCATAGTGCAAATTTCCCGCATATACAAAACGTATGGTTTCATTAATTTTATTACGTACTGGGTAATTAAAGGTGCAGCCTTTTCTTAATATTCTAATATCTTTATTAAAAAGCCTGCCATATTCATTTTTTAATTCATCTGTTATAGCATAAATAATATCTGCTGAATCAATTATTTCCTTGTAATCCTTTCGCATATTTTTCCTTCGAAAAATAGATTTTGTATTGATATCCTCGTATAAATTATCAGTTAGCAGAACTACTATTTTAGAACTTGTATTATTCTTAATATATTTTATTAATTGATTAAGGAACGCAAAATTATTAACATGTGCATAGAAAACATCTGGATTTGCTTTTTTTATATATTCTTTAAAATTATTATTTATCCATTTCTTTCTCCTGTAAATCCAATCTGCAAATGTGTATATAATATTTATTGAATATTTATGTATAAAATCTATTATTTTTTTTTCCTGTTGATCGTTTTTTTTGATACTGGTTGGTTGTTGCCCAAAATGATATTCGAATGTTTTTCCGATTTTCTCTTTTCGAAAAAAATTTTTAACTATATCTGTTAAAGTAACTCTATAATAATCTTTGCATATTCTATTATTTGGCATAGCTTCTCTCATGTATATGTTAAAAAAAGTATCGTTTTCCCAACATTTACCACCAAATAGATTTGAAAAAGTATTACCTGTTGCGTTTGTATCATCCCACGAGCCAATCGAATAAGTTAAAATATTCATTAAAAATCTCCTTTTGTGTTTTGTAATAATAAATTGCTTACTTTTGTCTTAATTTCTAATCTAATTTCACCAATTTTATATTGCAATTTGTCTTTTATTTCTTTTTTGTTATCTATCATCTTTATTATTTTTTCTATTAACTCATGAGAATTAATCGTATCAATTTCAACAATGTATTCATCTAAATCTAACGTATGCATAATTCCGTTTGTTTTCTTTTCATATGCTATTGCTACTGTTGGTATGTATTTACTTGTTGCAAATATATTGGAATGCATCCTAGTTCCTACAAAGCCATCCATTTCACTTATTGCCTCTTTAATTTCATATGGACTCCAGTCGTCTTTTCGTATAATAAATTTTTTTTGGTATTCAATGGGCATTCTACCTCTAATCATTTCAGCAATTTCAGAATCATCGCCGTGTTTAACAATTACTTGAGGAATAAAAACGAATATGCAATTATAATTTTTAATAAAGTACTCTATTGTTTCTTCTATTGAGGTAATATAATTATTTAAGGAATCTTTCTTTGAGTCGCTATTTGGAAAGTTCCAGTTTCTAACTGTAATACCAATTAACAAGTCTGACTCAGATTTTTCTTTTCTAAAGATTTTTTTGTTATTATTTTCATTTTTTAAATAAAATGCCATATCTGGAATTATTTCATGTTTCTCTCTTGGAAGAAATGTAGATAGGTATTGTTCAGTAATTTTTTCTCTTGAAAACACAAAATCAGTCTTTTTCAAAATTTTTTCGGTCAGATTTTTAAGAAATCTGTTATTAATTGGTTCTATACTTGTCCCCATTATATAAACTGGTTTATTAAATTTTGTATTTATATTTATTTGATATAGATGCATAAAACTATCTAATTTTTTTCCACCAAGAAATCCACCTCCGCAAACCACAATGATATCGCTTTTTTCTAAAGAGGATAAACTTTTGTTCCTCTAGTTTTTCTTTTTAAACATTATTGTAAATTGTGTTTTTAGCATGGAAAAAAACAATTTTATAATAGCCCATATCTTTCCAATTTTCGTATGTT